>Ga0181555_1004274_pt1 | contig 11046 bp, 5 predicted proteins | sample 011ome_15_FD_145601 | JGI IMG/M metagenome (GOLD analysis project Ga0181555, IMG submission 145601) | Coastal salt marsh microbial communities from the Groves Creek Marsh, Skidaway Island, Georgia - 011504AT metaG (spades assembly) | ecosystem: Environmental > Aquatic > Marine > Intertidal zone >...
GAATGAGAAGGCAGAAAGGGAAAGAGAGAGAGAGAGAGAAGGAAAGAGGAATTCTGAGAGTAAGTTCATTTAGCGCTACTTATTATGAATACACGGTAAAAACGTTTCTACTACTATATATACTTTACCACCCGGGCACGTACTTTCATTTATATCAACGAAGAAATCGATCGGCTAAACGCTCAAAGGCGACGGCGAGTTCTTTCGGCACGTTTTGTTCGTGGGAAGCGCCGACGAGCTCTTTGGAGACTCGGGAGTACGCCAAGCAAATGTCGCCGATAGACGCCCTCGCGAAAGATTTTCTAGAGGAATAATCAAAGTTGTTTCGGTCGTCACCAACTCCAGAGGAGAATCCGTTACCGCTGCCTCCAGTGGCCGCATCCCAGGCGTGCATGACGCGCAACGCGGATCTCAACATTCGCAAGCGCAACTTGGTTGAGTGTAACGCCTTGTGCATTTCCTCGCCAATTTCCTCGTCGTGCATTCTGCGATGTTCGGCGGCGAGTAAACGATCGTACGCTCTTTGTACCGGAGGACAGTTCCCTCGGACGCTCTGTAACATACAATCCGCGATGTCGTCATCTTCGGCTTGCTCGCTTTCGTTGACGCTCGGCGAGTTGAGCATGACGCCCCACTGACCGCTCGCTAACGTTTCGAGTCTGCACGTGACGTGGCACATTGGAAATGCAATTTCGTTGTTCGCGGCGGATTCGGTGAAGACTTTCGGGGCGATTTCGGCTACCGCGGCGCAAGCGGCGGCAACGATGGCGCGCCGCGTGTGCGTTTCGTTCGCTCGAGAGAGGACATCTTGGACAGCATCGATGATGACACAATCCCAGAGTTCTCTCGGGACCGCGGAAGCGTCCGCGTACGATTCTTGGTCCTCCGAGGAACCTCGTTGAGGTCGCGCCCACGCGATAATTTCCAAGCAAATGTCCCAAAACCGATGCGGTCGAGCAATGTCGTTGTACAAATCCGAAATCGATTTCATGTTTTCGCGCAGATCATTTGCCGCTTGTTCGAGCTCTTGCACTAAGTTGTGATCTATTTGTTGACCTTGACCAACTTCGCCGGCAGCCATGGATTGCATGCGTTTGCTTTTCATTCGCAGGGCGTTTTCCAATCGCATTTGAAACTCCAACACTTTCGCTTTGCCTTCAATCTCTTCGATTTGTCTCGCGTCTCTTTTGAACGCGCCCGTCGCGGGATCTTTCGTCGTGCCGTACTGTAACGCCATGCGAAACAAACCCATGCGCTCTTCGAGAGACGGGTACAAACGATCAGCCACGTGTCTTTCTGCTAACGCGACGCATACATCCGCCGCCATGCCTTCTTGTCCGTAATCGCCATACAATCTTGTGAGCAGTTGCAAATGTTTCGCCTCTTCTCTCGTCGTCGGTTGCAAACTCAAATGTTTGTTCAACGCGCCGTACTCGCAAAGAAATGCCTCTAACGCGTGTGGTGGGAGTCTACAGACATCATCTAAGCGATCTAAAGCGATCAAGGTTTCCGCCGCGACTTGAATGACGTCGTCTTCTTCGGACTCGACGATTTTATCGAGAATGCGTCGAATGCCTGCTTCTCTGGCGTCTTTCGGAAGTGAAGCGCAAACGACCGCTAAGGAACCCGGGTGCAAATCTTGTTCTTGTTGTTGTTGCTGCTGTTGAGTGCCCATCGTGTTAGCTCTTTGGTCGTCAGGAACAAACGTGTCGGAAGGTTTTCCGGTGACTAAGGATTTGATGGCCGTGGATATCAACGCGTAGCACTGAGCGAGACTCTGTTATTAAAATAGAAGAGATCATAAGGTCAGCAACACAGAAAGAGATAAAAAAAGGATGAGAAAGAACGTATCGAAATAATATCGCTCAGACTTAGATGTTCTGTAATTTTTTAATTCGCCACGGAAACGAGGCGGTAAGCCCCGCGCGTACGTTTCCAAGTTTGCGTATCCTCACCGCGATGATATGTTGAAAGAAAAAAGGAACGAAAGAAGCAAACAAAAACGTACCATATCAGGCTCGGCTTGCACTCTTCCACCCGTACTCGCGTCTGCTTTCCGCTGCTCTTCCATCCTGCGCAACGTCGCCGCTGCTGCTAAACTTAACGTGACCACTCCGTGGAACGCTCTCAAATCGACTAATTCAGCGCAAGCGCCATTCAAATCGCCCGCTAACGGCGCCTGAGCGAACAATCGCAACGCTTCGCCGACAAAACCATCTCTCTTCTCCACGTCGCGAAGCGCTCGAGCCTCTCGCGCGCGTTGTAGGATATCCCTCGCGCGATAAAAAGTTCGAGAATCCGCGCCGAAAAAATCAGGCGCGCCGTATTGTAACATTTTTGAAAGTTGTTCGCTGCGCTTTTGCACGGCGCCGCCGAGCGCGTCGGAGGAGGGCGCCGCGTCGCCTCGAGAGGAGGACACAACACGTGCCATGAGCGATTCGATGAGCGCAGAAGCGACTTTAGCACCTTCCGGCGTCGAAATGAATCGTCGAATGGACATCTGTTTTTCGTTGGAAAAGGAGAAGATTTGAGTGAGTGTTAGTTAGCGCGACTCGAGCGGAAAAGAACATTTGTACGAACAAAGGAAGCAGGGCATCACACACACACACACACACAAATAAACAAACATATCGAAAAAGACGCTCAGTGGAAGGGCACCATATGTGTTCTAAACATGCGTCGAAACGTTCATCTGATTGACAGATTATATGATTGAATCATCAACGCGCCTCTTTCATCGTTTCTTTTTACGCGCGTGTGTGTTTTGAGCGGAAAGGAGAGAAAAACAAAAAGTAAAAAGGTATAAACGCGCACCTGTGTCAGCGTCACGCGCGTTTCGTGCGGCAAAGCCGCCGCGACGGACTCGAAATCGTCCGTTTCTGAACATAACTTCAACAAACAAATAGCCTGCGAAGCTCTCGAAACGAGCGCTAAGAGCGCATCCATCGAATTCTCTTCCTCCCTCGCAGCGTTGAGCGCTAATTTTCTCCTCTTTGCCGGCGTCAACTGACTCGACGTTCTCGGTTTCCTCGTCTGCAAATACTTTTCAATCGGTCGCAACCGCTGTTCGATGGTTTCTAAAGTCTCCGGTTCCACGGAAAGTTGTAAAATTAAATCGTCGCCGATAAACCGCGCCGCCGAGCGAAGCGCGTCCGAGGCGAATCGCAAAGGGGAGCGAGAGGTATCGTACCCGTATCTGTTGGAAGAGGACGCGTTCGCCGCTTCTGCCGTTTGCGATTCGCGAATGGCAATTGCTAATGGTCGCTCCCAGATCGCTTGAACCGCTCGCGCAACGTACAAATGAATCGCCTTGTGCGCGGACGAGAAGTGCAAACTCGGTTGCACGATGGCGCGACCCATGTTAAACGCCGCGGACGATCGTTCCAGATTTTTTACCACGGCATCGTCATTTTGTCCATTCGCACCTTTCGTACCATTCACGTCGGCATCTTCGCTATCCACTCTCGGTTCTCCGGTGAATCTCGGATCCTCGAACGCCCGTCTCGCGGCATCCCTAACGCTCGGCGGAATAGGCTCGGCGAATCCTAAATGCACCGCCGAAGCGATGGATAAAGTCAAACACATGATCGCCGCTTCAACTGGTCCATAACACGAGAAGAACTCTTCGATGTGTTCAGGAACTTTGTTTTGCAACAACGTCGCCAAAGTATCGATCGGTCGCGCTTTCTCAAACGTCACCACGCCACTGTTCGTCACGAGCGCAAACTTCCTGCGTTTGCTTCGAAACAAGCTTTGCTCGACGAGTTCGCTTCGTAACTTTGAGCCGGTAAATTGTTCGACGACTGAAGCTGGCGTGCCCTTTGGAAACGGTGGGTCTAAATCCCGTCGAATTCTAGAGGGCATCGGCAACTCACCGATAGCACCTACGTTTGCCGCGACGCGACCTTCTAAAATTGAGGGCTTTTGCACAACCTCTCGCAAACCCCTCGCCGGTCCGGTATTGCGCGGCGCCGTCATCGGCGGCGGGAGTTGCAAGTGCATGGGCAACATCGCGTCTCGCGTGGCTAAGAATAATTTACTAGACTCGTCGTGCGAGCTGCTGTCGGATAAGAGCAAAACACCGTTGTAGTAGTGCGCGGCTTCGACTTCGAGCGCGTTCGCCGAGGCGTCCAGTAAAGCTCGGGCGGAGGTTAATCCTCTCGCAGAAGAGCCGCCAGATGGGGGAGGATCGCGCGTCTCCACCACAGATAAACGCGTCGGAGTGACATATCTACTTCCACTGCTGTTCGACGATCCATTGCTAATACGGTGATACGACGATGGGTAATAACTTCCGTAGCTCGACGGCGACGGCAACGCGGTCAAATACACGCGTCGCCCGTCGGCGCACACGCCTACTAAAGTCACGCTCGCGGATTCCTGAGTGGAAACGATGGCAATGTGCACCAGCTTTCCTGCTTTCTTCTTCGCCTCTGTTGTTTGCGAACCTTGGCCGTACCGCCCACTCGAAGACGGACTCCTGTAATCGCCGTATCGAGGAGAGCCGTACCCGCCTCGAGAACCGCCGTACGACGGGGATCGGTTTTCAAACATCGAATTTCCACCCCCATTATACATCGATCGTCTCGAACCGTTCCCGTAATAACTACTGCCACTCGATATTCCTCTTCCAGCGAGTTGCGCGATATCATTCACCTCGACGACGCGTCTAGGTGCGTCCATTCCCTTGGCGCCTAAATCGTACACTCGCACGGCGCCGTTTTGCGAGCGGGTGTATAAAATATTCCGCTCCTCGTCGCATAAGATTTGCAACAACGGGTCTTCGACGCTGAACACGTTCAACGAATTCGGGATGTAATACGAAAACCCAGATGATGAAAATTTAACTTTTCTCACCCTCGGCTGGCCTCGGCTGAAAAAAGAGCTACTCGACCCCCCTCCGTTCGAAGCTAACGTCATGTCACCGCCACCGCCACCGTGATACTTCAGCTCGTACGCGTGCGAATCGTTCCCTGCTAAGAAAATCCTTCCTGTTCTCGAACATCCGCAAATTTGATTAAACACGATCGCATCCGTCGGGCACGAAAACGTCGTGTCGCGAATCAACAAAGGCGCGTTTACGTCAAACGCGATTTTCTTCTTCTTCCCTCGAGAGCCATTTAGTGCATCTCTTCTGTCACTTTTTCCATTCGTATTCGTATCCTCCTTACTCGCAGTGACGTGACTCACGTCCGAAACTATCCCTAACATCTTTATCTCCACCGTCGTGCACACGACTAAAATCTTCGCAATCTGACTTATAAAAACCCCTTCCCTGGGATCCGCTAACCCGACGCACACAATCGGTTGCCCGTTGAACTCCTCCGTCAACTCAATCGGCACGTCGTCGTCCACGTCAAACCGCCACAAGAACAAAGAATCATCCACAGTCGCCCACGCCCTGGATATCTCCGGAAAGCACCCGCAAAAGCACACCGACTCGCGAGTCTCGTACCTCTCCAAGACGATTTTCGGCAACGGCGCTTTCGTCAAATTCCTCAACTCCGAAGGCCACCCGGGTTGTTGCAACGAGTACGCCTCCCTCGGTGCCTCTCGCAACAGCTCCAGCAAATCAGACTGGTTCGTTTCGTTGGTCAGTTTCGTGATGTGTTTCGTCGCCGCGGCCAACGCTTCGCGCGTTTCTGTTTAAAATGTTGTGTTCAATTAAGTATTTGAGTACACACGTGTTGTGAGTACGAAAGAAACGTTGTTTCGGGAACGACGCGGGCGTGTCGCGGTGCGACATTCGCGAGAACGAGCGACACAATCGACAAAGCCTTTCCGTTTTGTCGCGACGAAAGAGACCAAAAGAGAGAGAGAAATACACATAACAGAGTCTTCGTACACGCTTACGTTTCTCGTCCGATTTTGCTTCCCCGCCGAAATCCTTTTCGCCGATCGAAATTCGTAAACACGCGAAAGAAAGAAAGAAAGAACGAACGATGAGGTATATTCTTCTCTCCTTCTTTCGAGTCGTCGTTTATATCGTCCTCATGAATTACGTGAAATCTGTCGTCTCCGCGAGTGTATCGCTCGGGCAGTTTTATCGGTATCTCGTTCGTATTCATCACGGGACTCAGAACGACGCAGAGATTCAAATTCCATTTAACACGACGACGAAGAAGAAGGTAAAGAGAAACGAGAGGAGAGCAAAACGAGCGCTTCTTTGAACGCGCTCAATATAAACGCACCGTCTGTGTCCGCTGCTCGAACGAACAAATCGTCGTTATTAGTATTCGAAGGCGAGAAAGGTGTGTTCATGGTTCAAAATGCGCTCTCGCGGAGTTGAACTTTTGTGAGGTTTGAGAAAAACGTCTTTTTTTTAAAAGTCAAACGTATTATAGTATATGCACGCACTCAACGCGACATTGATGAGCTCTTTCAGAGTCCCTCACGCACGTAGGAAAGGTGTGTATATTCGTCGGTAAAGAGATGCCGCTACGAGTCTGCTCAAACTTGTTTGTGTGGCTCTCTTTGTAGTTATAGTCTCTTACAAATCTCTGATCACACAACGGCGGAGAAAGAATATGCGCGTCACAAAAAGAGAAGATATATCGTATTGAAAAGATGATATTGATCTCTCTCTCTCTCTTTTGGCTCTCGCTCTTTTCATTACTCTCTCTCTCGTATCCTCGCCTTTGCGAGAGAACGAAGCGAGATAAGAGAGATCTCGCATGTCTGATCGCGTTTCCTCATAAAAAGCTGCGCGTTCCCGTCGGGAGATGTACACTCGTAAAGACGGAGAAAACGCGCACACAAACTCTTTCTCTCTCTCTCTCTTTCAGAAGCAAAAGGAAAAACCGCGCGATCTAGATAAAGATGTCAAAATCAGAGCTCACAAAGGAAGAAGAGGACGCGAAACGCGACGCGGAGGAAACCATCGCGCGTTTATAGATTCGATTTCGATTTTCCCCGACGACGGCGGCGGCTCCAATTTTAACGAGAAAGAAACGAAAAAAGAGGACGACGAAGCGTCGTCGTCCTCCTCCGACGACGATACAAACGACGACTTAGAGTGGGACCTCGGGTTTTTGGAGAAACGAGAGGATGCAACCGCGTTACACGCCATCTATTTCCCCTCGAAAGTCGGCGGCGACCCGCAGTGGTTGGACCCTTCGGTACACCCTAAACAGATGCACGAAGCGAACGCGACGAAGCGAAGGATGGATTTTCTACTGCAAATATACGCCGCGAATGACGATATGGAGGAGGACAGTTTGAACGCAAACGCATTTCACAGAACGATATACGTGTTCACATCCGTCGATGGGGATAAAGTGTTCGAGAAAGGAAAAGTGAGAGCGGTGCGCTCGCAACTGGCGAGAGCGAACGAATTTTACGGAACGACGCCGGCGCCGAGACGAGGCGTACGAGAGAGCGACGATTTAAGAGTGGAGGAGATGATTCGGGAGTTTGAGATGAAGAAAAGAGCGATAGAAACGAAGGTGAAGATGACTTTGAGTGGTGGTAATGGTAGTGAGAGTAAAGAGGAAGAGGAGGAGATGAAGACGAAGACGAAGAACGAGAACGAGAACACCGTCTATCCTGAATTTGAAATCGTCGTCGAACCGGAAAGCGACGCGGACGAAGCGAGTTGCTCGTCGATGGACTCAGAGGGAGTCGTTGCTGACACGAATGATGATGATAATAAGAAGACGAGCAATGCGAATACGAATAAGAAAAAAATGTTCCAAAGCATAGGCGACGAGGCGATCACCGAGACGGATTTGAAAGAAATCGCCTCCGGGGTCATCGACAGCGACGCGCAACGACTCGCCACGTTTTCGGTGAAACTTGCAAAATTTCCAGATCAAGTGCTGAGATATTGTCCAGCACAAAACGCAAAAGCCATGTGGCCGTCAAAATCACTCGCGCCGGACGATCGGAACATCCCGGACTGCCCGAGATGTCGCGGGAAAAGGAGGTTTGAGTTTCAGATTTTACCGACGATTGTTTCCTTCATCGTTCCGAAAGAGTCCGTGGAATTGAACGATTCGAGCTTGGATTTTGGGTCGATCGCGGTGTACACGTGTAGTAAATCGTGCGCTTTAGAGGGCGAGTACGCGGAAGAGTACGTGCTCGTTCATCCGCCGATGAATTCATAATAACGCCAAAAGCGTGTCTAATAATAGTAATAGTAATAGTAATAATAGTAATAACACATAATAGTAATATAAAGAATTCAACACTCGTGATGGTAATGATGATTATAGTAATATTTGCTCCCGTCGTCCTCTCGCGTATTTTAGATTTTAGTAGGAAGTCTTCAAAAACGCCGTCGCGCACCTCACGCCTTTCATAGCGTTCGCCCACTGGTCGGCGGCGATGGAAACGACGAAACAGTTCCCACCGACTTTTTTTTGTTGCGCCTGCGTGCCACTTTTCGTCGTCAACGCCACTCCGGATATGCCTTGTACCGTGCCCCGGACGCACTCGACGAGCTCTTTTAAAGTCTTTTGAATGTTTACCGATTTCTCTCGCGGCAGCGGCGTCGGCGAGGCGTACGAGGCGGTTTCGAGCGCGGAGGATCTGGTTTCGAATTCATTGCACGGATCGTGAATGCCAACGATTTGTGCGAAATCGACTTTGTTGTTCGGCAAAGTGACAATCACAGAGCTCGGGCGTTTGCTTTTGCCGCAGCTTTTGTTGCTCCGCGTGTTCGTGGCGACGACGTTTTGCTCCGGAATGGCAAATCCGAGAAGCGTCGGATTTGACGAGGTGACCGTCGAACGCGTCGTTCGTCGTTCTCGTTTTTCGAGAGTCGCATTTAAAGCAGCTTGTCGCCTTAGCGGATTCTTCGTCGTTCTCGGTGGCGCTTCTCTGCTCGACTTTAATGGTTTCTTCGCGTCTACCACATCGTCTTCGTCGCCTTCGACGTACTCTTCCGTGGCGGCGTTTTGCACCGAGCGCGCGGCGCCGCAGCCGCCGCCAAAGACAGTCATGGTCGTCGCGTACCCACTCGCGTACTCTGCGGTCCCATCGTCCTCTGAGAGCACCACGAGCTGTTCATCGCTGATCGGGTCCGTTTGCGTTTCTGCTTCGCGCGTTTGTTCGGATACAGATCTTTCGAGGGACGTCGCGTTGTCGTCTTCGTCGTTCACCGCGGTGATATCGACGTCGTCGCTCTTGATGAAGTCGTTGTCGTCGTTGTAATCTTCGCACACGTTATTAAGCTCGTCTTCGTTGTTTAACACTTGTTCTAATAACGATTGCGAGTGATTGGTCGTGGTATTCCCGAACGCGACGAACGATCCTTCGTTGTCGCCCGCGACGGGCGAGGAGACGCCGAGCGCCGCCGCGCCGCTTTCGTGGTCTCCGTTCGTGTTCGCCAAGTCCATCTCTTGAACGCTCGCGGATAAAATCTTCTCCTTCAACGCCTCTCTTTCTTCGTCGCCGGGTCGTTTGTTTCGACTTCTCGGTCGTCCAATTGGTCCTCTCCCTTTCGTTTGCGTCGTCGCGTACACTCTCAATTCGCTCGGCGTTCCGTCTTTCCTTCGTAACGTCGCGTTCCAGTGGTTCTTCACCGCATTTTCCGTCCGTCCCGGTAACCCTTTCGCGATATCCGCCCACTTGTTTCCGAGCACTTTGTGTAACTCGATCAACTTTGACTCCTCTTTCGTCGACCACGACCCTCTGCGAATGTCCGGTCGTAAGTGGTTGTTCCATCGTTCGCGGCACTGTTTGCCGACTCTACCGTTCAGCGCTCTCGACACCGAGGACCATTTGCGAGTGCCGAATTGCGTGACCAAGCGAACCAACTCCTCGTCTTCCTCTTTGGACCATTGGCCTTTTATTTTCTCCACCGGTGGTGGTTTTGGTTTCTTTTCGCGCGTGATGGCAGCTTTCGACGATATCGAGGTTACGTGGTTCGTCGCTTTGTTCTCTCGGAGTCGTTGTTCTCGCCTGGCTTTCTTCACCTCTGGATCGAGCGGTTTACGACCGCGTTTTTTCTTCGTCGGCGTCTCTTCGTATTCCTCCAACAAACTTGCAGCGCTCTTGAGGAAGTTTTCTTCGAGATCGTAGTGAATTTCAGAGTCCGTGCTGTCTTCGTCCGTCGTGTCGCCGGTTGGCGGCGGCGGTAAGACCGTTCTCGTCGCCTCAGATTTTCTCTTGCGACCTCTTCCGTTGGGCTTCTTCGTCGACGGCGACGATTCGCCTTTCTCTTTCAACCCGCCTTTCTCGCGCAAAGGTATCGTCTTGACACCCTCGATAGTTGTTCGCGCAAACCCATCGCTGCCAAGAATGAACGATAAGGACTCTAACGATCGTTTCGTCGTTTTGAGTCTCGCTTTGGTCGATTTGATGAGCACGTTTGAGTCGCCGCCGCCCGTCGCGGCGAGAGCGAGTTCGCCGGCTTCCGTCGAACTCTTCTTGTATACCGGCTGATGCTTCGTAGTCTTCGAAGTCTTCGCCGGCTTCTTCGTCGTATTTTTTGTCCTCGTCTTCCCAGCCTCCTCCTCTACTCTCACCGCGATCTCTTCGCTTCCCAACCCAAACAACGCCTCGTCGAGCGCGTCTAAAAAATCGTGCTCGCTCAAATCGCCTTGACCTTGGACGAGCGACTTCGCCAGCTCGCTTCTTCCTTCACCGTTTCCTGCCGCCTCCTCGTCACCAAGCATCATCCCGCTTCCCCTATCTGCTCCTCTTTCAGTTTGTTCCGAAGGCGCGACGATCGCGTTCAAACTCGCTCGAAAATGGTCGTCCGCGATGGAAAAGACGTTATCGCGCCAAAAGTCCACGCCATCGTTCGCATCGTCCTCCATCCAATTCGCGCCGCCCTGTTTTCAATCGTAACAACAACACGAACCGTAATAAAGGGAAAAAGAGTTAGCGAAAGAGTGAGTTTAAGAGAGTGTAAAAAATGTCATCGTCCGCGCTTAAAATCCTCTCTTCTTTTTTTTCTCGATCTAGAGAGATTTTTGAAAGGACATTTGGATTGGCACATTGGTTGTACTTTGTCTCTCTCGCACATCCTCCGCGCTTTGAAGACGAAAGAAGAACAAACGCACACAAAAACGATGACATGGAATCGTATTACCTGTTGCG
>Ga0181555_1004277_pt1 | contig 11042 bp, 10 predicted proteins | sample 011ome_15_FD_145601 | JGI IMG/M metagenome (GOLD analysis project Ga0181555, IMG submission 145601) | Coastal salt marsh microbial communities from the Groves Creek Marsh, Skidaway Island, Georgia - 011504AT metaG (spades assembly) | ecosystem: Environmental > Aquatic > Marine > Intertidal zone...
TTAGGGTAATTATATTGAATGTTTCATCTGCGGTTGCACCCACATTATCAGTCATTATTCTTGATATTGATAAATCAAATAATGAAAAGCTTTTAGAAATTTCAAATGTTTTAACTTTATTGATTGCGTCCCAATCACCGTAAGAGGTAAAAAAATTAAATAATTTAAAATCATAAGCAATATTAAACTCTTTATAATCACTACCTACTGCATTGCCGGTATCTTCTATTGCCAGATAATATCCAAAACTAAAAGGTTTCATTTGCGGCTGATAATTAATTTTAAAATTATATTCTGCAGCATTTAAAGACTGTCTCTCACCAGGATATCTTGCCTCTAAATAAGAAATATCAAAATTAAAATCTTTTACGGATTGATGTATACCAAAATAGATATCTATTTCTTCAGTTGCAGTTGCCTGATTTACTTCAGCTGCCCAGGTTCCAATGTAAACACCCATTGGCAAAGATAGATCGGCACCAACATAGGCCGTGCTTCTATCTTTATTCTGGTCTAAACCCCTATAAACATATCTGCTCATATAGCCCCCGTTAAAACTAAGTTCCATATCCTCAGACAGCTTGATGGGCTTAGCCAAAGCAGACTCCACATGGCTAAAAAAGATTAAAAAAGATAATAAAATATTGATTGATTTTGTTTTCATTGTTCTCCCTACGTTGTAATTAAACATCAGGTTCTAAGAGTATAATCTCAGCGTTACCGCACCCCCGAACTGAAACTGTTAAATACTATTTCACAATGGAGCACAAGTATAATTTTAAATACAATTGATTATTTTATTTTAATCTTTATCTTCATTGATCATGATCGTTGAGTGCAAATGCCAAAAATATAAATTTGATATTCCTAATCTAGAAATACCAGAAGAAGGGAGGATGGTGCGATGTGGATTTTGTGATGAAGAATGGCTTTATCAAAACATGGAACCACTAAAAGATTTAAATCCTTCGGAAGAAATTTTAATACCTAAAGAAAAGAAAAAAAATTCAGTTAAAAAAAAAAATTACACAACACTTTTAAGTTTTATTTTTTTTATCATTATTTTATTAATAAGTATTTATTCCAATAAAGAACTTGTCTTGCAAAAATTTCCATTCTTTTTTGGTTTTTTTGAAGCTAGCGATATATTGAAAGAAATAATTAGTCAGAATGTTAATTGGCTAATTGAAACAATTAAAAATTGAATTGATCCAAAAAGCTAAAGAAATACTTTTTACTCCTTTTATTAGTATCGCAAAAGAGTTTAGGTGGAGCTACCTACCACCGCTAATGGTTTATCTTGCCGCTGGTATATCTGGATTGACAGGAATAGTTGGCATTTTTTTCGTTAAAGACTATCTCAACTTATCTGCCGCTTTTTTGGCGGGTCTTGGTTTTTGGACAGGAATTCCTTGGGCACTTAAAATGCCGCTTGGTCATCTAGTAGATTTAATTTGGAATAAAAAAAATTATTTAGTTGTTGTAGGTGCTGCTTTAATTAGTTTAAGTTTATTGATTATGTATGGACTTATTGTTCATACAAAATATATGGCAACTTTTGTTTCTGTTGAAACATGGTTTGTTATTAGTTCAATTCTTGCTCCAGTCGGTTATGTCATTCAAGATGTTGTGGCTGATGCAATGACTGTTGAAGCTATCCCAATTAAAAACGCAGACGGCCAGGTATTTTCTCCTCAAATAATAAAAAGTATGCACACTACAATGCAAACTTTAGGAAGATTTTCAATTATTGGTGGTACAGTTTTGGTATCTCTTGCAAATGTAATTATGTTTTCAAATATTGCGAATTTAAGTGAAGCTGAAAAAATTACTATTTATGGAAATATTTATTTATATGCGCTTATCATACCCTTTATTTCCTTGTCGGGAATTATGCTGGCAAGTTATTTAAAAAATTCCAATAATTTCTCAGCTAACAATAAAACTGTTATAACTAAACCTAATTGGTGGATCCTGGGCGGAAGTTTAATTTTCGTTATTTTTACGGTTGGAATAGGAACTTCCAAAATTAAGTTTGCACAAGAAATTATCTTCTTTGGATCGATGACAATCATTATTTTTTTAATGAAAAATTTAATTAAAGAAATGCCTTTGCAGATGAAAAATACAGTTATTGGGACTGCAATTGCAATTTTTGCTTTTAGAGCAGTGCCAAATATTGGGCCAGGCAACGGCTGGTTTGAAATTGATATTTTAGGTTTTGATCAACAATTTTTATCATTATTAGCCTTAATTAGTGCTCTTTTAACATTACTAGGAATCCTTTTCTTTAGAGAGTTTATGGCAAAAAATTCAATTTCAAAAATTATTATTGTTCTTTCTGTAGCCGGATCAGTTTTGCTTTTGCCAAGTATTGGAATGTATTACGGCATACATCATTGGACCGCATCTGCTACCAATGGAATAGTTGATGCAAAGTTTATAGCTATCATTAATACCGCTGTTGAATCTCCATTGGGGCAAGTATCTATGATCCCTCTATTAGCTTGGATAGCAAAAAATGCACCATCCCATTTAAAAGCAACTTTTTTTGCTGTATTTGCATCATTCACAAACTTAGCGTTATCAGCGAGTTCCTTACTAACCAAATATCTTAATGAAATTTTTATTATTACAAGAGAAGTTAAGGATAAAATATCCAATATGATTGTAACTAAACAAGATTATTCGGAACTTGGAATATTAATGATTGTTGTTATGATCATAACTTTAATTATGCCATTATTTACTGTGTTCATAATTCAAAGAAGCAAATTAAAAACAAATGAGTAAAATCTTTACCTGCAATCAACCAGTAATAAATATTTATAGAAAACCTGATATAAAATCAGAAGTTATTTCGCAAATACTTTATGGTGAAAAATTTTATGCGAAAAATAAAATAAAGAATTTCTTACAAGGATACTCTGTCCATGATCGTTATCAAGGATATGCCAAGTTTAATTTTTTTACTATTTCTAATAAAAAAAAAACTCATAAAATTAAATCTAAAGAAGCATTCTTGTATTTTAAACCAAATATAAAAAGTAAAACTTCAAAAAAACTATTATTTAATTCAAAAATTACTCTTACCCAACAACAGGGTAAATTTATTAAAGAAGATAAATACTGGATACAAAAAAAAGATATTGAACAAATTAAAAATAGTTTTAATTTTTTAAAAAATTATAAGCATTTTTTACATACCAAATATCTTTGGGGAGGAAACTCAGTAAAGGGTATTGACTGCTCTGGTCTTGTGCAAGAATTAATGAAAAGTGCTAATCTAAGATGTCCAAGAGACAGCAAAGATCAGCAAAAATTCTTTAAAAAAAAAGTACCAATTCATAACATCCAAAAAGGTGATTTACTATTTTGGAAAGGACATGTTGCTATTGCAATCAGTAAAACAAAATTAATTCATGCTTTTGGTCCTAAAAAGAAAGTCCTTATAATGCCAATTCTACAAACAATAAATACAATTAAAGAAAACTCTGACTTAAAACTTTTGTCAATTAAAAGACCATAGCTAGAAAATTGATTTCAAAAAAAATTATCATTTCAGGTAAAGTACAAGGTGTTGGATATCGTTATTGGCTACAAAAAATCTGTAATCAAAATGAGGTTTTTGGCTGGGTAAAGAATTTACAAGATGGAAATGTTGAAGCTTTTTTTTACCATATAACTGATGAGGTATTTAAAGATATCATTAGCAAATGTTTTTTAGGTCCCACATCTGCAGAAGTAACAAATATTTATATAGAAAATTCGGATGAGATTTTTGAAAAAAAAGATTTTTTAATAAAAAAAAATTAATACAAAATTAAAATAAGAAAAAAGAACCAAGTTCACCTAAAAGTAGAACATTTTTTCTATTGATTCGGTCACATTTTATGCCTAGTTTGTTCTAAGCTCATTCCTAAATATAGTGGGTCAAAAAAAATAATACCATAAATGATGAATCAACAAATTATCTCTGTCCTTGGTCCCACCAACACTGGAAAAACTCATTTGGCAGTCGAACGGATGCTTGAATTTGAAACCGGAGTTATAGGATTTCCTTTAAGACTACTGGCAAGAGAAGTGTACGATAAATTAGTAGAAAAACTTGGCGCTGGTCGAGTTGCATTAATAACGGGAGAAGAAAAAATTATTCCTCCTACTGCAAATTATTATTTGTGTACAGTTGAGTCCATGCCTCTTGATATTAATTTTGAATTTATTGCAATTGATGAGATTCAAATGTGCGCGGATCCTGAGCGCGGACATATTTTTACCGATCGTCTACTAAATTATCGAGGTGATAAACTTACAATGTTTTTAGGAGCAGACACGATGAAAAGTATTATTTCTGAACTAGTTCCTAGTTGTGAATTTATTTATAGAGATAGACTATCAAAATTGACTTACACGGGTCATAAAAAAATTTCTAGAATTCAGCCACGTAGTGCCATTGTCGCTTTTTCTGTTGATGAGGTTTATGCTTTAGCAGAATTTATTCGAAGACAGAGAGGTGGTGCTGCAATCGTAATGGGATCACTTAGTCCCAAAACTAGAAATGCACAAGTTGGATTGTATCAATCTGGTGATGTTGATTTTTTAGTAGCAACCGATGCCATCGGCATGGGTATTAATATGGATATTGATCATGTCAGTTTTAATAGTTTAAAAAAATTTGATGGAAAGCAAATGAGATACTTACGTAATACTGAGATTGGTCAAATTAGTGGTAGAGCCGGACGATATACTAATAATGGTACTTTTGGTGTTACCGGAAGTTGTGATACATTATCTAATGAGCAAATTGAAAAATTAGAAAATCATCAATTTGATAGTGTCATAAATATCTATTGGAGGAATTCTAGTTTAGATTTTTCTAATCAAAATAATTTTTTACAAAGTTTAAATCTAAAATCTCCACTATCAAACTTATTACGTAATAAAGATTTGATTGATGAAAATATTTTTAAATTTTTAACTTCAGAAAATTCAAATTTAAAGTTACAAAATAATCAATTCTCTATTTCAACTTTGTGGGAATGTTGTCAAATACCCGATTTTACAAAAAGTTCTTATAATGAACATACCGAGATCATAACAAAAGTATTTAATTTTTTAACATCGGATAAAGGAAAAATAACTAATGACTGGATGAAACGACAATTATCTGGACTCGATAATATTGAAGGCAACATCGATGCCATCGCTAACCGAATATCACATATAAGAACTTGGTCTTATGTATCTAACAAAAAAAATTGGGTAGAAAACAGTGATTATTGGGTGGCCAAAACTCAACATATAGAGGATAAATTATCAGATAAATTACATGAAGAGCTATCCAAAAGCTTTGTAGACAAAAGAATAAGCATTCTTTCACGAGGCTTAAAACAAGACATTCAATTAGAGACGAAAATTTCAGATAACGATGAGATCATTATTGATGGACAGTTAGTGGGTAAAATAAATGGACTAAAGTTGTCCCTAGATTATGCCCAATCTGCATTACAAACTGATATACGATCAATTCAAAAAGCAGCAAGAAGTGGTGCTGCAATTGAATTAAAACAAAGAGCAAAAGAAATCATTGAAAATCCTGAATTTTTCAAACTTACCCATGATGGGAAAGTTTATTGGAAAGAAAGTTTGGTTGGAAAAATTTCGCCAGGGAAAAATTATTTAAGTCCAGAAGCTAAAATTTATTCAGATGAGAGTTTGGAAGTAAAAGATCAGCAACAAGTAACGAAGACTATGCAAGCATGGCTTGATAACCAAACCAAAACTTTATTAAGAGACTTGGTGGAGATTCAAAATCCAAAGACAGATAATCAGTTGATCAAAGGTTTGTGTTATCAACTATTTGAAAATAATGGAGTATTAAAAAGAGAAAATATTAACTCTCTAATTAAACAAATTAATAAAGAGGATAGATATATTTTACGAAAACTTGGAGTTAAAATTGGAAGATATCACGTTTATCAACCAAAAATGGTAAAGCCTCATGCTGTTACTTATAAAACCATTTTGTGGAACTGCTTTGAAAATATAAAAGAAAATACCTACCCTACATTTGGGCTAAATTTTATTAAAAATTTTAAAAATAAAAATAATAAGTTTCTTTTAATATGTGGATTTGAAACCTTCGGTCCCTACATCGTCAGAATAGATATGTTAGAAAGATTATTTCTAAAAATTATAGCAATAAGTAAAAATGGATCATTTGAACTTAGTAGTGATATGCTAAATTTACTGGGGTGCTCTAAAGATGATTTTAATCATTTAATGATAAAAATGAACTATGTTACTAAAAATGAAAATGATAAAAATATTTATCTCTATAAGCCAAAAAAAATTAATTTAAAAAAAATTAAGGAAAAAGAATTGAGCAATCCATTTATAAAACTAAAAGATCTAAAAATTATTTCATGATAAAATGGTTTCAACAAAAACCTGAAACTGAACAGGATACAATTACTACTGAAATTGCAATTGTATGTATATTGATTTATGCAGCAAAAATTGATGGTGAATACTCAGATAGTGAAAAAAAACTTATTAGACTATGTTTGCAAAATTGGTTAACAGAGCAAAATGATAGCTATTTTGATAAATTAATTAATAAATGTGAGACCATGGTTGATGATAGCTTGCAAATACTTCATTTTACTAAAAAAATAAAAGAACTAGAATACAGTGATAGGCTATCCATCATTCAGATGATTTTGGAGGTTATTTATTCAGATAAAAAAATACATGAATATGAAGATAATTTTATCAGAAGGTTAGCTGGATTAATTTATGTTGAAGATAAAGATATTGGAGATATAAAAATTTTATTAAAAAAAAGATTAAATTTATGACCTACGTAGTAAATGACAAATGTATCAAGTGTAAATTGACGGATTGTGTTGAAGTTTGCCCAGTTGATTGTTTTTATGAAGGAGAAAACATGCTTGTTATCAATCCTGATGAATGTATTGATTGTGGAGTCTGCGAACCTGAATGCCCAATCAATGCTATCGAACCAGATACAAACGATGGTGCTGAAAAATATGTACTGATTAATAAGAAATTATCTGAAAAGTGGCCTGTAATCACAAAAAAGAAAGATCCACTACCAGAATGGGAAAAGTTTAAAGATGAAGAAAATAAACTAGATAAATACTATAGTGAAAAAGCTGGATCTGGGGACAATAACTAATAATAACCTTGAAAAATTTATCATTATCCTATATCTCGTCCGTCTTACAAATTCTTCATGCCAAAAAAAATTAAAAAAAGCGTAAAATTAGTTGATAGAGTTAAAAATCTTTTAGGCAAAGATAAAGCAAAAACTACGAAAATTAAAAAGCCAACAACTAAAGTAAAAAAAATTATTAAAGCTAAAAAAAAAGAAACTAAAGTAGCTAAAAAAATAGTTAAAGAAAAAAAAATTAAAAAAACTACTAAAGAAAAAAAACTTAAGAAAGCTGAAACAGTAGAACAACCAAAAACAGCAGAAGTTATTACGCCAGCTAAAGTAACACCAAGATCTGGTCGCGTGTATACGTCTTCTTCTCAAGATCCACTAGTTGAAATTAAGAAAATTAAAAAACAAGAAAATGAAAAAAGAATTTATAAAATTAAAGATTATGTAATTTATCCAAAACATGGAATTGGCCAGATCGTAGCTGTAGAAAAAGACACAATTGCAGGAATAGAAATTCATTTTTATAAAATTGAAATTACCAAAGATAAACTTGTCTTAACTATTCCAACCAATCAACAAAATCATCTAAGACCTCTATCAAGCATTAACCAAATTAATAAAGCTATTTCGATTTTAAAAGGCAAAGCTAAAGTTAAAAGAACTATGTGGAGCAGAAGAGCACAAGAATATGAACAAAAAATTAATTCTGGCGAAATTTATCAGATTGCAGAAGTAGTAAGGGATTTAAATAAAAATACTGACATGCCAGTTGATCAATCATATAGCGAAAGACAACTTTTCGAAAAAGCATTTGAAAGATTATTGGGCGAAGTTACGGTAGTCTTAGGATCTACTGAAGAAGAGGCAAAAGAGAAATTGAACAAAGCCCTCGGTAAAAAAACAGAAGAAAATCTAGTCACATAAAAAAAACGCCCTCCAATTAGAGAGCGTTTTTTTTGAAAAAAAATTCTTAAAACTATCTTTTTCTTTTCTTAGCTTTAGCTTTCTTTTTCTTAGGTGCAGCTTTTTTCTTAGTAGCTTTTTTCTTAGTAGCTTTTTTCTTTGCTGCTTTTTTTCTTTTCTTAGCCATCTTTACTCTCCTTTTTAGTTTTGGAGTTTCACTTAAACAAAATTTAAGTGATTCGTTATTAATTCATATAAAAATAATTACTTAGCAATGTCAAATGATTAATAATTTGAAAAATTTTTCAAAATTTTTTTTTAAAATTTTATTTTTTTTTCAATTTAAAGTTTAAATTATAAATTCAGAAAAAGTATTGATTTTTAAGATTTATCAACGTTTATTTTGTTTTGTAAAAGCTATTTAGCACATCAAGATATTTTTGTTTCACTAAATATCTTTTTAGTTTCATAGTTGGAGTTAGTAAATTATTTTCAATCGTAAAGCCTTCATCTAACAAATAAAAGTTTTTAATTTTTTCTATTGCAGACAACTGTTGATTGATTTTATCAATGATGTTTGCAATCTCATCTCTATTGAATTTTTTTTCTTGATTAGGATAAATTAATGCAACTAAATAATTTTTGTTATCTCCATATACCATTGCCTGCTCGATAGATGGATCTAAACACAATAAATTTTCAATTTTTGCTGGAGAAATATTATCTCCACCGGCATTAACAATAATATCTTTTTTTCTATCGGTAATTTTTAAATAACCATCATTATCTATTTCACCAATATCACCTGTATGAATCCAGTTGTTAATTAATACTTTTTCTGTAGCCTCAGGTTTTCTCCAATATCCTAGCATCACATTTTCACCTTTGACTAATATTTCCCCATCCTTCTCAATTTTTACTTCTACTCCTTTTAAAACTTTTCCTACTGTATCTATTTTTACTTGAAAGGGTGGATTACAACTAACAACTGGCGAGGTTTCTGTTAATCCATAACCCTGTAGAGTTTGAAGGCCAAGAGAATTTAAAAATAATCCTACGTTTGGATCAAGTGGACCTCCTCCAGAAACAAATGCTTCAATGTTACCACCTAAACCTTTTTTAATTTTTTTTCTAACTAGGTTTTCACATACGAAATTGATAAATTTTTCAACTAAAGTTAGCTTTTGACCTAGGAATACTTTTTTTCCCAATTCTACTGTTTTAAAAAATATATTTTTTGTTAAACCCGTTTCCTTATTTGCCTTCATATTCATTTTATGAAAAAGATTATTATAAAATCTAGGAACAGCAGTCATAATTGTTGGCTTTGCATCTTGAAGATTTGCTAATAATTTTTCTAAACTTTCTGCATAAAAAACTTTAGCTTCCATGGCAATTTGCACAAATTGTATTGTATGCTCATATGAGTGAGAAAGTGGTAACCATGTTAAAAAAGAGTGCTTGTTAGTTTTTATTTCCTTAAGAAGGTCAATGGCTCCATCACAATTACATAAAATTCCTCCATGACTCAAAACAACTCCTTTTGGATTGCCTTCAGTTCCAGATGTATAAATTATACATGCTGGATCTTTTCTTTGAATTTGCTTGAGATCTAAAAAACTTAATTCACTTATTTGATAGTCGTTGAAAATTGTATTTATGCTAAATAAATTTTCGTTGTCATATAAATTTTTATTTAATTCATCAAAATGAATAATAAAATTAAATTTATAATTTATATTTTTTGCCGCTTGTACAATTGTCTGAAATAAACTTTGGCTAGAAACAATTAAGCCTGCTGGCTCACAATCCTTAACAACATACTCAAAATCTTTACTGGTATAAGTTGTATAATTTGGAACTGTGATAGAACCATTAATCATTATAGAAAGATCTGAAATTAGCCACTCTGGCCTATTTTCAGAGACCAACATTACTCTATCACCTGAATTAATTTTTTTATTTAAAAAGTTTGATAAGGCTAATACTTTATTTCTAGTATCTTCCCAATTCCAAGTTACCTTATTATGAGTATTTTTATCTATAAAAGTTAAGTGACCTTCTTTAAGATTATTTTTGCATTTTGCGAAAAAAAGTTCCGGTAAATTATTATACTGTTCTAAACTCATGAATTTTTGGTGCGGATGAACGGACTTGAACCGTTACACACTTGCGCGCATCAGATTTTGAGTCTGACGTGTCTACCATTCCACCACATCCGCAGTATTTTAATTGATAGTATTTTTCTTAAGTAAGATTATCACCAAAAACGAAAAATGATAAGTAATTGCATCATTTATTATTATTTTAAAAATTATTTACCTTCTTAAATATTTCATAATACTTATCAGCTTGTTTCAGATATAAGGAACATTTTATATGTTAAAAAATCTTTTAAAGAAGACCGTAGCATTAGCTGCTCATAAAAGTGCAAAAGCATATTTGGCTGCTGTTTGTTTTATAGAAAGTATTTTTTTTCCTATACCCCCCGATGTCATGATTATACCAATGACAATAGCAAAAACTAAAGATTGGATAAAAATAGCTAGCACGGCAACCATTGGCTCAGTTGTGGGCGGATGTACTGGATACGCCATTGGTTTATTTTTTTATAAAGAAATTGGTATTCCGATTTTTGAATTTTATGGATTTGAGGGTTTCACAGCATTTAAAGATCAGGTTTCTATTGGAAAAGGTTTTTGGGCTTGGGTAATTTTATTAGTCATTGCAGGATTTACGCCGGTACCTTTTAAACTACTTACAATCTCTAGCGGATTTATACATTTCAATTTTTTTGTTTTTATTATTGTTTCTACTCTTACCAGAGGATCAAGATTTTTTTTATTAGCAGGAGCAATTCGTTTTTTTGGAAAAAAAATTATTCCCTATGTTGAAAAAAGATCTGCAAAAATTTTAATTATTTTAACCATTTTATTATTTTTGGGATTTT
>Ga0181555_1004279_pt1 | contig 11038 bp, 5 predicted proteins | sample 011ome_15_FD_145601 | JGI IMG/M metagenome (GOLD analysis project Ga0181555, IMG submission 145601) | Coastal salt marsh microbial communities from the Groves Creek Marsh, Skidaway Island, Georgia - 011504AT metaG (spades assembly) | ecosystem: Environmental > Aquatic > Marine > Intertidal zone >...
GCGTCTACAAAAAATACACCCAGGCCAAATGAAGATATAAACCATATGAATAAAAGAATTGACAAATACTTTAAGTTTATACTCCAGTATTTTTGAGCAGAAATATTTTGATTCATTTTAGATTCTAGTTAGTTATAGATTTTAATTTTCTATAACAGGTGATACAGTATTTAAACCCCAGTTTTTGTCTTTTTAGATCCTAAGATATTTTGTGTTAGTGAAATTGGCTTAATATATTTTAAAAAAAATAGAATCACTTGTAAAATTATTTATGAAATAAAATTTAAAATGACCAACGTTGTTTTTAGCATAATTCAAATATATTTTCCAATCATTAATTTGCAGATTAATTAAGAATTAACTGTCGATTAATTTTTACTATTTGTACTTAATTTTTTTCAAACTACGTTGCTGTTTTGATTCTTTCAAATTATAGTCACAAGAAAATATATTATTGTCAAGTCTTTATATTTAGCTATTGTCCGATGTTTTTTAAAGGATATTCATTTTCCTTATCAATTTTTTAGCACAAACACTTCAACGATTTTACAATAAATGACCAAACTTACTATTTTGCAAGGTCGTGCTTTGTAAAATGCACTACATCGTTATAGTTGCAGATAATATTTATTTGTAATTAAGAAGATTAAGTCAAAATTAATTCGTCATTAATCGCTATTTAATCCTTTAATTAATCAATTGACGTTAGTTTTACTTTATAAATTTTAGTGCCTATTTACTTTTTTTAGCATGTTGAATATTCTCTCCCAGATCTTTTAATGTGTTGCACTAAATAAAAAATAAAAAGTTAATACAACTCAGGAATTAAATAATTAACCAAACAATTTAAAACATGAAACAAAAACAACTAATTAGTTTTAAAAACGTGTATTACCCGTTATTTAGTTTTAAGCTAAAACTTAGTTCATTTCTTTTTTTTATGACACTATTTTCTTTTTTAGCTCAGGGATATTCCCAGGTAAGAATAACAGGTAATATTTCAGATTCAAATGGAACTCCATTAATAGGTGCTAGTGTTGTTGAAAAAGGCACTAATAATGGTACCCAATCTGACTTTGATGGAAATTTTCTAATTGAAAATGTAAAAAATGATGGAACTTTAATTTTCAGCTATATAGGTTTTAAATCTTTAGAAGTTTCAGTCATAGGCAAATCTACTATCAACGTTGTACTAACTGAAGATCTTAATAATTTAGATGAAGTGGTATTAATAGGTTACGGTAGTCAGAGAAAATCTGATCTTACTGGGGCAGTCGGTCGTGTGAAAACTAGCCAATTGATGGAACGTCCTGTTGCTACAATCAATCAAGCATTAATGGGTAAAGTTGCTGGGGTTCAAATAAACACCGCTAGTGGTAGACCTGGTGGAAGAACTAAAGTTCGTATAAGAGGTATTAGTTCTATTAATACGGGTAATGACCCACTTTATGTAGTAGATGGCGTTCAGTTACCTCAGGGTGAAGCCAGACAAGGTCAAGGTAATTCTGCAATAGATTATATTAATCCAGCAGATATTGTTTCTATAGAAGTACTTAAAGATGCTTCTTCAACAGCTATTTATGGAGCAAGAGGCGCAAATGGTGTAATATTAGTAACAACAAAAAAAGGAAAATCTGGTGAGACTAAATTTACTTACAATTCTGAATATTTTATTAACTCATATGGTCCAAATGCGATACCTGATAGACTAAATTCAGAACAATTTCAAATGGTTGAACAATTAGCTTGGGAAAATTCTGAGAAATTTGATCCTTCGGGATGGGCAGCAGGGAATTACGCAAATCAAGAGCCTAATCAAAAGAGACAGGGCGCTTTTCTTGGGGACCTTGTGAAAGAACTATTTGATTCAAATGGTAGAGCTAATTATGATACAGATTGGTATAATGAGCTTTTACAGCGCAGAGTATCTCAAAATCATCAGTTTGGATTTTCTGGTGGTAATGAAAAAACAACCTATAATGCCTCTGTAGGTCTAAGAGATGAAAGAGGCCTACTTATAAATTCTTACGTGAAAAGATACTCCACAAGATTTAACATGGAGAGTGAGGTTAATTCATGGTTAAAAATTGGTGGTACAGTAGATTTTAGTGTTCGACAAGAAAGATTTCAAGATACTGGTGAATGGGTATTTGCTAATGCAACCAAAGCCTTTCCATTTATGCCAGTACAATATGCGACTGGAAATAGCCCATTCTTCCCTCCATGGTTTTTAAATTATGCAACTAATTTAGAATATGGTTTTGGTACTGCAGCTGGTGGAGGTTTTATGTGGAATCCAATTATGGATTTAAAAGATCGTGAATACACTACTGATTCCCACAATTTTACTGGTAGTTTCTTCACAAATATTAGCTTTTCTAAGGATTTAGAAATGAAAACCATTGTTGCTTCAAATGTATTAAATCAGGGAAGAAAAATATTTTATCCAGGATATTTCAATGGTGGAAATAATGGGGCTATTCAAGGTCAGTCAAGAAATGTTTTTTATTCATTTGAAAACTATTTAACTTATACAAAGGAAATTGATGAGAATAATTCAATATCAGCCTTATTAGGAGCTTCATGGCAACAAACTGACCAAAATTATTTCCAAGGTGATGGATATGGAACCCCTTCAGATGGTTATGGTCCTAATAATTTAGGTGCTGCAAGCTTTAAAAATTCATCTTCTTTTATGGCTGCTGAGTCGCTTAATTCTTATTTTACTAGAATTAATTATAATTTGAAAGACAAATATCTTTTAACTTTCACTGCAAGAGCAGATGGATCTTCTAAGTTTGGGGCAGCAAATAAATGGGCTTATTTTCCTTCAGCAGCAGCTGCCTGGAAAATATCTGAGGAAGACTTTCTTGCCGACAATAATTTAATCTCAAACCTTAAGCTTAGAGCGAGTTACGGTCAAACGGGTAACTCCAGTATACCAGCATATTCTTCGGAAGCTAAACTGGGTCCTGGACCACTTATTGGGGGAAGTAATATTCCTGGTTATACTGCTGCTTTTGGAAGTAATTCAGCAGGAGGAACTGGTCTGATTACACTTGAAAACTCAGACTTAAGATGGGAGGTTGTAACACAGTATGATATTGGAGTTGAACTAGGACTTTTCGACAATAGAATCAATTTGGAATTCGACTATTATAATAGAAAAACAACAGATATGCTATTGAATGCTCCAATTCCAGAATCAAGCGGATTTAGCGTACTAACTCAAAATATTGGTTCAATGGAAAATAAAGGTTTCGAATTGAGTTTGAATTCAATCAATATAGATTCGCCTGACTTTACTTGGAATTCATCTTTTAATATTTCAATGAATAAGAATAAAGTACTTTCGCTCGCTTCACCGTCTGATATTTTTGGAGTTGGATCAGGTGATTATCTCGGTGGTGGTTCTATAATTAGGATAGGAGAGGCTATGGGTTCTATGTATGGATTTACACGTTTAGGAGTCTGGGGTACAGATGAAGCTTCAGAAGCAGCTAAATATAATTTATTGCCTGGAGATGTAAAGCATAAAGACTTCAATGGTGACTATGTTATTGATAATAATGATAGATCCATAATTGGGAATGGATATGCCGATGCCTTTGGAACCTTTGTAAATTATTTTACATATAAAAACTTTGATTTTACTTTTGATCTTCAATATTCTATTGGAAATGATGTTGCGGATCTTGCATTACATGAGGGTGAAAATGTAATAGGAAATTCCAATCACTATTCAACAGTGTTAAACGCTTGGACACCGGACAATCAAAACACGATGATTCCACAGCTAAGAAATGCCTCTGCTGGTTATGTGTCATTGTATGATACTCACATGGTAAAGGATGGTTCTTTTCTTCGAGGGAATAACATGATACTTGGGTATACCTTTAAACCTGAATTTCTTCAACGCGTAAACTTAAATAATTTAAGAATATATGCTTCGGCTCAAAATTTCTTTTTAGTAATGAATAAAGATTTAATGGGAGACCCTGAAGTAGATGACAAAAATGCATTTGGAGGTAGTGGAGTTGCTTCACAAGGGGTGAAATGGTATGATTATCCAAGATCCTCAACTTTTGTACTAGGACTACAAATTGGACTTTAATTACAGGAAACTTAAAATCATAACTTATGAAAATTTATAAAATAAAAGGTTTAAATAGAGCATTAATAATCGCGCTCATAACCACAACTATATTAAGTTGTTCAGATTTTTTAGAAGAAAATAACCAATCAAGTTTAAACCCGGACTCTTTTTTCAAAACTAACACTCATGCTGAATCCGGTTTAAACGCAGTATACGCAGCTACAAGAGATGTTTTTGGTGGGTTTTCTGGGGGTAATTCCAGTAATTGGCATTTATTAGAAGCATTAACAGGGCAGTCTATAAATAATAGCTCAGGGAATCCAGATTTAAATAGTTTGTCGTCATTGTCTTATAATTCTAATTTAATTCATGCTAGAACTGTTTGGGCTGGTACTTATAAGCTTATTGCCAACGCTAATTTGGTAATTGAAAATGTGCCAGATATTTTTATGTCTGAAGATCGTAAAAAACAAATTTTAGGAGAAGCCTATTTCCTTAGAGCTTGGGCTTATTTTAATGCTGTTAGAATATGGGGAGATATCCCATTGCTTACATCGCCTGTAGGCACTGGTTCTCCAGATTTTTATGCTGAACGAACTTCACAAAGCATTGTATACGATCAAATTGTGTCTGATTTAAAATTTTCTGAAGGATCTGGATTAGCATTTGTTGATCAAAGTGGAAGGGTTTCTATCGCAGCTGTAAAGTCTTTACTATCTAAAGTTTACCTTACAATGGCTGGACACCCGCTAAACAAGACAGAACATTATGCAGATGCAGCAGAAAAGGCCAAAGAAGTAATTGACAATGGTGGATTATCTCTTTTTAATACCTATGGAGAAATATTTTTAGAAAGTAATGAAAACAAGCAGGAACATATTTTCAGTATACAATATGCACCTAATGTAAGTGCAAACTACGAATCATTAAGTTTTCTGCCTGCGAAAAACATTACTAAAGGTGGAGCTGTTGGGTGGCAAACAAATTTGCCTGAAACAAATTTTTATAATTCATTCGAAAGCGGAGACAAACGAAAAAATAATCGTCAAGGTTGGTTTTATACTGATTATTTTGTGGGTGGTAATGGAGAGCTTACTGACTTAGGTGGTCCTCATATTTTTAAAGCGTTTAATGTAGCAAATTTTGGAAGTGATACTGTGGAGGGTAACGGCCAAGGTGACTTTTTAAATTTTTCAGTTATCCGTTTTGCTGAAGTTTTACTTATATATGCTGAAGCCTCAAACGAGGTCTCTGGACCTACTTCAGCTGCAATTGAAGCAGTTAAAAAAGTAAGAGACAGAGCAGGACTAACAACACCAACCTCTTTATCAAAAGACTTATTTAGAGAATTAGTTTGGAAAGAAAGATGGCATGAGTTATGTTTTGAGCGTATAACTTGGTTTGACATGGTTCGTCTTAGAAAGGTATTTAATAGTAAAAACGGTGGTTTCGATAATTTTGTAGGACACACTATTCTTAGTACAAATCAAGCTCTACAGGAGAAACATTTATTATTTCCAATTCCTGCATTAGAACTAGTAAATAATCCTAATTTGACTCAAAACTCAGGATATTAATAAATAATAAAGTGTTTTAGTATGATATAGCGCTAATAGCATAATTAGCATTTATTTAGTTAGTTTAAGTTTAGTAAAATTCTAGCAGATTTAAATCAAGAAAAATATTTCTTGAATTATTATCTGCTGGTTTTTTATATCATATTGTGTTATAAGATTATTAAAAGACAGACAAGGATATTTTTCATTATATCTAATATTCTAATAAATAGTTTTAATATTTTTTTAAGAAAAAAGCAGCTATGAAAGTTTTATCATTTTATTATACTTCCTCTAGTATGATCAAAATATAGACTACTATTTGCCAGAAAAAACAAGGCTAGAATATAGCAACCCTAACTATTGGATATCTCTTAAGCAGACTAACCAGAGAATCTTTAAGAAGTATTTCAATAACCTTAGGAAACATAACCTAATTGACTCCAAAGGAATATGTCAAATGTCAAAGACTGCTATTGATGAGATAGCTTGTAAGATGCTAGAAAGTTAAGGGTTCAACCTTGTGAATTTATACTACATGAATTGGGGTTATATACCACTTTATGAAATATGTAGCTTAAAAGAAAAACTGTTTTCTAAAACCCACGCCCCTTTATTTATTTGAATTCTCCATAGAAACTTTTAGCTTTTAAATATGATATCGTAGTCCACATCTTTCCCTATATACTTAGTAACATACTTACATACTGTTTCACTATCATATATTGGCTGATAGTCTCCAACTGATACATTACCCATGCCATACTTAATCTCCTTGTAAGTTATGTCTGAATTAGTGCCAATCAGCATATGAACATGTGTATTGTTATAGTCACCCTTGTCTCTTTCTGATACATAAAACACTTGTTCAACCTTACTGGTCTTTTGTAGAAGCTTTGTAATCCAATTCCTTACTGTCATTGTATAAATGCTGTAAGGAGTTCTACAAGTGATAAAGTAATTCCACTCAAATTGATTAAGGAATGATGCGTATTCTTTGCCTATATTCATAATGCTTGGGTTTGTGCAATAGCAGGGATTAAGGCAATCCTAGCCTTGTTGGTTTACAAAATAATTATCTGGTTAATTAAATTAAATTTATATCCACAAATTTACCTTAATTAAAGACTCAAAAAAGAGAGGTTTTGGAATATGTAAGTTATATCTGGGAACAATTTTGGGAACAAAAAAAGCCTCTACATTTCTGTAAAGGCTTTTTTTAAAGCTCCCCCTATTATTCAAAGATGCAGCACAACTAAATCTTTTAGTGAATTAAGTGAGACTAAATCGATCTCTTTTTTAAAGTTTTAAATTCAAAAATGAAATCGGTAAACGCCCCCTATTATGAATTTAACATCTTCAGTTGTAATTTCATATTAAATATTTTTTCATAAACTGTATTTATAAAATTAGTTTTCATACCAATAGGAAGCTGGTATATCAGTTTCTATCTCTAACATTACTTTTTCAGGACCAACTCCAGCATTATGATATGTTGCGCCCATAAAACATAATTTTCCATCCCTTAAAAAGGGCACAAACATACTTCCTGGATAATTATTATTTAATTCTTCATTTGGGATTAAATATTTAGCAGTATTTAATCTTTTATAAACTCCATTATCATTAATATAAATCATGTTTTCTAAATTTATTCCATCATTAAAATTGGGATTCCCAAGAGTGAAATGCCTTGTTACAATGTCTATATCTCCATCATTTTCAATATCAAAATAACTAAATCCAGACATTGGATAATATGTTTCCCAAATTCCCAAACCAGTGGCATCTTCTGCTTGCTTATTAAGTCTCATTGGAGTAAAATTCATATCCCCATCTCCATACCAAATAGTTAATCCGTCTTTTTCGTTAATAAAATCAATATTTCCATCGTTATTAAAATCATGGAACCTTTTGTTTAAAGGCATATATCCTTTGAATCCAGAAGAATAATTTGATTCTTTTAAATTTGAATATTGTTCCGTAACAGGAGTTGAAGGAATAGATTTATTAAATTCAAAAACAATTTCAAATGTATTAGACTCTGCATTATACTCCAACAAATCAAAAATTTCAGTTTCCCAATCACCTCCAATTCTAATTATTTCATTAATTCCATTATTATTTAAATCGTATATTTCAACATCACCACAACATCCTCCCTCAGGAGCATTTGGTAAAATGTTCAATTTTTCTTCAAAGCTTCCATCCGTTTTTCCAATGTAAACATGTGGATTATCATTATTACCATTTCTAGTACCTAAATGTCCTCCAATAATATCGTTGATGCCATCACCAGTTACATCTCCATTTGAAACATCATGATAAAAACTTGAATTCTGAGAAACTCGAATCCATTCAATATTTTCTCCATCAAATTTACCTATATATACATTTGAAAAAGGCCACTCTAAATCAGGCCATTCAGGTCCTGTTTCTCCTATTAAAACACCTTCGCCATTTGGCAAAAATTCATGATTCCTTATTTCGCTCATTTCAACATTTTCAAACACGTTAACTGTTCTCCATGTATTTTCCTCTCTTTTCAATCTTATTAATGGAGGTCTGTAATGAAATGGATCATTCCAATTAACTCCTCCACCAATTAAATATTCGTTTTCATCATAGAAATAATGAAAACTATGAGCTACTAAATTCCAACTACTGGGCTCATCAATAATACTTACAAAATTGACTTTATATGCAGGAGTTTTAAAAAAATTCACTAATAAATTCTTAACTTCTGAAATAGTCAATTCAATACTTGTTTCAGTTGAGTCAATCGAACCTGTCCATCCACCAAACTCCCAACCTTCATTTGGAATCGCAGTTAATCGAACTACAGTACCTGAATCATAATCCTTGCCTGAGCTAATTATTTCCTCTTTCACCGTTCCTTCTCCTTCAATAGTTATATTTAAAGCATACTTACGCTTGATAAAGTTGGCAATAAGTGTTTGGTTGCTATTGATGGTTATCTTAATTGGGTTGTCAGTGCTTCCATTACTCCATCCTGAGAATACATATTCTGAGTTAGGAGTTGCTGTAATGGTTACTTCACTTCCAGCAGCGTAACTACCTCCAGCATTAGAAACATTACCGCCATCGCCAGCAGTTACCGTAAGAGTATATTTAATTGCTTCTGGAGTAGGTTCCTCTTTAGCACAAGAAAAGATTACGCCTATGACAGATGTAATTAAAAGTGAGAATTGTAATAGTCTTTTCATTATAGTTGTCTTTTAAAATTATTATTAACATTGTAACAGAATTTATAATGGGATTATAATAGTATTAAAAACAAAGACTGCTACACTATAAAAGTATAACGGTTTTATCATTTTAAGTTGCTCCCCCTATTATTCAAAGTTGCAGCAGAAGGGAATCTATTTGTGTTTTTTTTAAATAAAGTATTTGTTCTACATTTGATTTAAAATAGGATACAAACCTGACCAAATAGTATCATAATTTATTTAAAATCTATTTGTTTAGACGTAAAATACCCCCTTCATTTTTCCAATGAAGATTGTCTGAATAATCATGACCTCCCCAAGATCCTACTCCGTCAGGAATCAAATCAAAATCACCGTCATTATCAATATCATAAAATCGGATATTATAGAAGTTAGGAAAATCTCCATCAACTGCATTACCACTTGTATGAACCAATGAATATTCGTCAAATATTGAAGATGTTGCTTCTTCAAAGACCCTATCTTCCTTTTGAAGAAAACACTGAACAACAAAACCTGCATAGTCAGGGGTAACGGTAGAAAAAATATCCATTAAACCGTTGTTATCTATATCAAAGAATCCAAAACCTAAAACAGAAGGATATTGAAAATTCTTTCCTGAAATACTTGTATCTACCAAATCAGTAAAATTTTCTAAATCAAAATTTCCTGAACCATCTCCCCAATAAATCCTTGAGTAATCAGGAGCAAATGTTCCATTGTAAACTGTATTATTGAGTGTAGAACCTGAGACTATATCCAAAAATCCATCTCCATTTACATCAAACAACTCCATACCTAACACAACGTATTGATTACTGGTATTTACGATCTCTAATAAACCATTAAAGGTTTCATATGGATCTTTTCTTGTAAAGGTACCAGCACCGTCATTTAAATAGAGAATTGGAATTGAAAGTGGCTCGTTGGTGTCGACATTTGGTGCCTGTGCTGTATTATATCTCCAAAAAAGTATATCTATATCCCCGTCATTATCAACATCCCCCGAAGACATATCATGAATTCCCATATCTTCTTGAAAATCATAAACAGTTAAATTTGCTAATGGGTCTAAGGAGTATATTTTAGGGCTAATCTCATTTCCAAAATTTCCATTTCCATTACTATGCCCATTTTGAGCAGCCATAAGAATTTCGTAGGAACCATCATTATTAAAATCATTCAACTCAAATTTTGTCACGAGTTTAATTTCAGTATCAAACGAAATAATCTCCTTTTCGTTTAGGATATCTCTAACCAAGACCAATTTTCCGGTATTAACGCCCCAATTAGGATCGAAATTGGTAAAAAATCCAAAATAATCTAATAAGTTATCACCATCATAATCAAAGAAAATACCGTCAGAACCAAACCCTCTATGACCTTCAATTTTAATATTTTCTTCAAAGTAATCATCAGTCAAATAAAATCCGGGGAAAAAATATTGGTTAATTAATTCACCACTATTTCTGTTTAAATCCGAATATGAGGAGGGTGCTTTACTGACAAAATAGGTTGGTTGTTCTTTGAATTGTGCTTCTAATGACGTATTTGAATTAACCACAATGGTTCTTGGATTATCTGTATTATCATCAGACCATTTTTCAAACTCATATCCGGCATTTGGGTCTGCAGTAACTGTAACAGAAGTTCCTTTTTCGTATTCACCTCCTGTGATATCGACACTTCCACCACTACCTGCTGTGATTGTTAGTGTGTATTTTACAGTTGGGGTAGGTGTTGGGGTTTCAGAATCAGTTTCTTTAGAACAAGAAATTACTAAAAAGAAAAGGACAAAAAACAGCATGAGATTTTTCATACTTCTAATTTATAATAAATTTTAAAAAAAGGATAATTAATAGTCTAAGAACCAAAACATTGAAGACTTTAAAGTGAAAAAGAACAAACCTAACCTTATTATATATTTTTTGTCATCCTCGTATATCATTAGTTCCAATCATACTTAGGCCTCTTAGAAAAATAAAAAAACCGTTACACTATAATAGTATAACGGTTTTATCATTATAAGTTGCTCCCCCTCTTGGGCTCGAACCAAGGACCCTCTGATTAACAGTCAGATGCTCTAACCAACTGAGCTAAGGAGGAGTGTCGCGTGCAGCGTTTGCTACATTAGCGGGTGCAAATATAAATGTTTT
>Ga0181555_1004293_pt1 | contig 11015 bp, 9 predicted proteins | sample 011ome_15_FD_145601 | JGI IMG/M metagenome (GOLD analysis project Ga0181555, IMG submission 145601) | Coastal salt marsh microbial communities from the Groves Creek Marsh, Skidaway Island, Georgia - 011504AT metaG (spades assembly) | ecosystem: Environmental > Aquatic > Marine > Intertidal zone >...
CTGCACCAAATATTGAAATAATAGAAGACTCAATAAAAATCATTCTTCTTATTTGTTTTCTATAAGTTCCTATTGCCCTCATTAATCCTATTTCTCTAGTTCTTTCATACACCGATAAAGAGAGTGTGTTTGTAATACCAAATAGAGCTACAAAAATCGATATGGAAAGAAATCCATATATGACGTTCAAAAGTAATTGAATTTGATTATTTGCTTCTTCAACAAGTCCGTCTTCATCTCTCACTTCAACACCAGGGTATTCATCAACAATCGCATTTATTTTCTCTTCTAGTTCTGGAGTTTTTTTATTTACATTGAAATATAATTCTGTATCAAGTGATTCGTCAGTAAAAAAATTGTTATTTTCAAGAAGTACAAAAAATTCAGCTGGTGGTTGAGTGGTCCAGTCAAAAATGTAAGTGACGGTAAAAGTTCTTTCTCCTTCTTCAGGAATTGTTAGTACAACCTCATCTCCCACAAAAAGTTCTTCTCTTTCAGCCGTTTGTTTAAGTATTCCTATTGCATCTTTTTTAAGGAAGTCTTTTCTATTTCCAGAAATATCGTCTGTTTTTACCAGATCAAAGACAGTTTCATCAACTGCACCAAGAATAAGGGGTCGCTGGTTATAACCAACAACAGTTGCTCTTGTTCTTGATAGTTTTGTTACTTCATCTAGTTCTAGAAGTTCTTCTGATAAACCTGTAGGAATTCCTGGGGAAACAAATACATTAGAAGCGCTTACTTGATAGTCAGCAAGTATCACTTCACTTATTAATGACTCAGCCTGTGCCTTAAATGAAGTGGTTATAACATTTGCCAGAGATATCAGGGTTAATCCAATCATTAAAGCTGATGCTGTAGACGCAGTTCTTCTTGGTGTTCGTTTGGAATTCTCTGTAGCCAATTTACCAAGAATTCCAAACACTAAGTTGTATGCTTTATCAAAAAGAAAAACAAAAGGCTTTGTAATCGATGGTGTTATTACAGAGATTCCAATAAAAATTACACCCGCACCAAAACCTACTTGTTGTAGAGAAGACAGGGTCGGAAGATCTAAGAAATCGTATAAAACCCCAAACAACATTCCAAACCCAGCTACAGAAATAAGCGAACCAAAAATTAATCGAATAATTAAGGACTTCCTTCTAGGTGTTGAAACACTGTCTCTAATAGCTTCCATTGGACTTACTTGAGAGGCTTTTCTAGCTGGAAGTAAAGAAGATAAGATAGTAACAGTTATTCCAATAATTAAACCTGTTATTGCAGCTTCTGTAGTTAAAACTAATGGTCCATCTGGTAATCCAAACTCAAAATATTGCAATCCTTCTTTCACTGCAACGGCTAAACCAATACCTAGAGCAATACCCAGACCAGATCCAATTACGGACATAAACAAAGATTCAGAAATTACTAATCTATAAATTTGTCTTTTTGATGTGCCTAAAGCTCGAAGTAACGAAAGCTCTTTTGTTCTTTGTAGTAAAAGAATTCTAAATGTATTTTGAATAATAAAAGCACCAACAAAAATTGCAATACCTGCAAATACATTGAGTATTGTATTAAAAAAATCTAAGCCTTGCTTGATAGAATCAGCTTGTTCTGCAGCAGCTTCTTGAGCGTTTATGACATTTAAATTTTCTGAATCTAAGTTTGTTATTTCAGTTTTAACATCATTAATATCAAAATTATTTTCTATAACTACATTTATTAAATCAACTTCGCCTCTTGAATCTAATAATTTTTGAGCAGTCCTGAATTCAAACAATGCAAAGGTTGCCCCGCCTGGCGCACCTACATTAGCAAACTCTGCAATTCCCACAATTGTAAATGATGCAGGAGTTGCACCAGCCAAAACTGTCACCCTATCTCCAACAGAAAAATCGTGATTTTCAGCGGTCACAACATCCATGACTACTTCTTTTGTGTTGGTTGGTGGATCTCCTTCTACCAATGACCATTGCGCTGCATATGGATTGCTATCCCAAGCAGCCCCAAATGTTGGAGCAAATCCATTAGAAATTAATACTGTTTCACCATCTACAATTTTTATGAACTGGGCAAAACCCAATACTTCACCCCAAGCTGCTTTTACACTTGGTAAATTTGAAATCTCTTCAATTCTTTCATCAGGTATTTTCTTAACTTCAAAAGAAATTGGCCCTTGACCGCCATCGCCACTAAATCCTTCGGCAAAATCCTCTTGAATTGGCTGTACTACTAAGTCAACTCCCTCGTAAATGCCTGAAAATAAGTTATCAAATGCGGATTTATTGCTTTCCGAAAAAATATTTGAAGCAATAATAACTGCTACCCCAAGAATGATGGATGATGTTGTTAAAAATATCCTTACAGGATAGGTTTTTAAATTTTTCCAAGCTATCAGAAAAAGAGGACGCTTTGTAAATCCAAACATTAGATGCTAGTTAATGCTGTAACCTCTGCAACAATTTCTTCTTGTGTTGGTTGGTCTAAGTCACTAGCAATTCTTCCATCTTTAAGCATTATTACTCTATTGGCGTAGGAAGCAGCGTAAGGATCGTGTGTAACCATGATGATTGTCTGGTTAAGCTCTTCAACTACGGACTTCATGAAACTTAAAAGTTCTTTGCTTGATTTTGAATCTAAATTTCCTGATGGCTCATCTGCAAAAATTACTTCAGGTTTTGTAGCCATGGCTCTAGCAGCTGCTACTCTCTGTTGCTGTCCACCGGATAATTCATTGGGCCTGTGTGTTAACCTGTCTCCTATATCAACTGTTTCAACTACTTGTTTTACCCAGTCCATATCTGGTTTTCTTCCCGCAATAGATGCTGGTAATGTAATGTTTTCTTCAGCAGTTAAAGTTGGGATTAGATTAAAAGCCTGAAATACGAACCCAAAGCTGTCTCGTCTAATTTTTGTTAACTGTTTATCATTCAAAGTCGATATGTCATCTTCTTTTAGAAATATCTGACCAGATGTTGGTCTGTCTAAGCCTGCTAGACAGTGAAGTAAAGTTGACTTTCCTGAGCCGGATGGACCCATGATTGCTGTAAACTCATTTTCTTTAAACTCGACATTAATTTTGTCTAACGCTGTGACACTTGTTTCTTTTTCACCATAAATTTTTGTTAAATCAACAGAGTGAATTATTTTATTCATGAGCTCAATACTAGATAAAAGGTTGGTTTATCGATATTTTGTTACAACTAAGTTAACAAAATGTTTACATATGAAACTTGCAATTTTAACTTATATTTTATAAATTATTTATATGTACAAATTAAACAACTGGCATTGGTGGTCGCTACATAGGTAGGTGCCCTTTTGTAATTGTTTAGTTGGACCGGGCACCGCCCGGTTTTTTATTACTGTCACTGAAATTAAATCTCCGGGCCAAACCCACAAAGTTTTGAAAATAGAAAGGTACTAATGCAGAGATTGGGTGGTTATCTCCTTCCACTCTGAAACCTTTGGTCCTGTCTTGTAAAGAGACAGTGTATCAAAAGAAAGTGTTATAGGGATGAGCTCATTAAGCTCCCCCAGATCAAAAGATTTGGGTAGCTCATCCCCATAGCACAAAGATAAATGCGGTACCCATAAACTTGGCCAACCTTCAAGTATTGAAACTGCGTTAAAAAAATAAGAATTATCTGATGCTTCGAGATAGAGCTTTTGAAAAAAAGTATCTCCAGTAGAAATTTTATCAAAGACAACTTCATCTTTATTTATACGAAGTTTACTTAAAATGTTTATTGCTTCTTCTTCTGAAGAAATATGCGTCACTAGTGTTACATGAGGAAAAAAACTATCTTTTGACTCTTCCTTTGCAAACCTGTCAATAAGATCTAGTAAGTCCTGATTGTGAGTAGAGTTTTGAAGCCATATTGAATATGTTGTTTTTTCCACAAACAAATTTTATGGTGAAACAACCAATCTAGCAAACTCAAAGCCTCCGTCATGATCTTCTATTTCAAATTCCCCAGCAATGGTTAAGTTGATTTTTAACACATTTTCTTTGTCAGGGTAAAGCATAAAATGTATGTCATATCCGTGAATGTGAACTTCAGTTTCAGTAGCTGCATTAAAGTGAAGTTCAATTTCTTCACCAACTTCAAAGTTTAAAACCTGTATTTTTTCTGGTGCTGAGCTTGGGACGTCTACCTCGACATGGTCATCATGTCCCTCTTCATCGTGGTCATCATGTCCCTCTTCATCGTGGTCATCATGTCCCTCTTCATCGTGGTCATCATGTCCCTCTTCATCGTGGTCATCATGTCCCTCTTCATCGTGGTCATCATGATGGTCGTGATTATGTCCGACATCAATATAATCATGTGCTAGTGCAGAAACAGTTCCACCAAACACCAACCCAAACAATAAGAATCCCGTTTGCAATCCATATCTGGCTTTTTCAGAAGAATGTATTATTGGAACAATATCACTTAAAGCTATGTAAATAAAAAATCCTGCTATTCCACCGTATAAATATCCCATCGGCAAATTAAGATCTCCTCCAACTTGGTAAGTTAAAATTGCTCCTAAAACAGTTGTTAAGCCAGAAACAATATTTCTGACTATTGTTTGTTTTTTAGTAAAACCTACCCTTAGTTGATTACCAAACTCACCAACCTCTAATGGTATGTCGTGAGAAATTAAAGCAACTGTTGCAATTAAACCGGTATCCCTTCCGAGTAAAAATGCACCACCTAGTGAAATACCATCAATAAGATTATGAAAAACATCTCCTACAACAAATAACCAACCTTGAGTTTTGTTATCTTTTGGCCTATCTTCTTCATGGTGGTGATGAAATGAGTTAAAACCTTTTTCAATTAAGAAAAATATAACAATTGCACCTAAAGTAGCATTTAGTACCTGGACTCCCTCCTCAGCAATTCCTTCCGGGAGTAAATCTCTAAAACCAATCATGAGTAAAACACCAGCTGCAAAAGGAGTACCGTACTTTACTAATTTTGATGATAGTTTTTCACTGCTCAATAAAATTAGGGCAACCGATAATGATAAGAGACCCGCTGCAATACTGGCAAACACTACAACTACAAAATCTGACATATAATTTCCTTTTCTAATATATTGAGAATAATTCTCATTATTTATGAGAATACTTCTCATTTTTTATTTTGCAAGCTGTTATAATAATTTTATGGAAAAAAGTTCAAGAGAAATTTTGTCTGATAAGAACATTTCAATAACCAATCCAAGAATTATTGTATTGGAGCAATTACTACGGTTTAAAAAACCAATTTCAATAGAAGATTTGCAAGAAAATCTGAAAGGACAGGTTGCTACTTCTACCCTTTATAGAGTTCTCAATGATTTAAAAAAGATTGATGTAGTTTCAGAATTTATTACTCCCGAAAGCACTACCATGATTGAGTTATCACTCCATGAAGATGAACACCATCATCATCTTTTTTGTAAATCCTGTGGTGATGTAATTGACATTGAATTAAGTTTGGGGTTTGAACAAAAACTTTCAAATGAAATTAAATCTATTGAGAAAAATTTATTTTTTACTATAGAAGATCATGGACTTGAGCTATTTGGTCAATGTTCAGAGTGTAGGGATTCTTTTTAAAATAGTATTGCTATCAGATTTGCGTTTAAAAGTAAAGACTGGATTTGTTCAATAGTATGAAAACTTTGAACAGCAGTAGTTAACGGAATAGTCATTGACTCTCCATTAATGGTGCTTTTAACAGCTAAAGCGCTCTCAATGTAATCTTTTTGACTTAAATTACTACAAACTACACACATATTATTTCCCTGTTTTAATTGATAATTAATTATATATACATCTACGATATTGTAAAAGCGAATAAATATAGTCTTAAACATATGTACTTTAATCAATTTCTCAATCACGGAATAGGGAGTGTAGGAGATCTACCTATTCCCTTTGATACTGTATTAAACATATCTGGATTAGTAATTATCTTAACCTTTGTATTTTTAAAAATTTCATGGAAAGAATCAATTTTTATTAAAAAAGAAATTTTCATAGAGGTCAAGCAACCAATAGTTGGAAAGATTTTTGGGTGGTTGCTTTTATCGTTGCTAATTCTTCCAGGGTTAATTAGTGATGAAAATGCAAATACCTCCATTGCACCATTGATCTTATGGGTATTTTTTTGGATTGGGGTTCCTGTATTGGGACTTTTTTTTGGAGATGTGTATGCAAAATTTAATCCTTTAGATATTTATAAAACTTCTAATTCAAATCCGAAATCAGTATACGTAGCTACAACTTTATTTCTTGGGCTTACATGGTTTGAGCTTGTGTGGAATAAACCAGGAAACCCAACACATATTGGAGTTGTTTTTCTTATCTTGTTGATAGCTACAATTACTTGTAAATTTGTTTTACAAAAGACCTCTATAGAGGTTGATCCATTACATTTACTCCATCATTTGTACTCAAAACTACGATTAACTGTTTCAAAACCTGTATTAAAAAATATGCTTGTAAATATATCTAATCTATCAAACTTAAAAGGCATGGAGTACTTTATCTTGCTAATGATTGGAACTGTTACTTACGATGGGTTAAGAGGAACAACATACTGGAGAAACCTATTTGGAGCTTCTGTGCTGGACACAGGTTTCTCAACATTAGCTTTTTTATCAATAAATTTAATTATCATTCTAAGTTACAGATTTGCTTGCTGGTTCGCAATAAAAGTAAGCGGTGAGAGAAAAAACTTAAACGAAATATCTCTGCTGTTTGGACACACAATGCTTCCAATAGCGTTTGCTTATCACGTAACCCATTATTTGAGTTTGTTACTTTATGAATCTCAAAGTTTAATTTTTAGAATTAATGATCCTTATGGATTGGGATGGAATTTATTTAATATTAAAGAAGTAAGTATCAACTACTTTTTAAGTCCAGTTACTTTATGGACTATACAAGTTTTCGTAACTTTAGCTGGCCATATGCTAAGTGTTGTTTTAGCACATGATTTAGCGGTAAAGTTGTTTGGTCATCAACAAAGTGATAAAACTCAATACGTATTTTTATTGATAACTGTTGGGTTAACACTTCAGGCACTATTTGTGCTTAGTGTTCCTTAATATAGTTATTTTAACTTATTTTCTATGCTGGCAACTCTTTCAGCAATTGGAGGGTGTGAGTAATAGTAAGAACTATATAAAGGGTCAGGAGTTAAGTTAGAAGCATTGTCTTTACTCAGCTTCAACAAACCAGAAATCATATATTCTCCATCAGTAAATTTAAATGAAAAATCATCGGCTTCGAATTCTCTTTTTCTAGATAGTGCTGAAGTAAAAGGTTTAGTAAAAAATGTATATGAACCAGCAACTAAATAAAATAGTAAAAACTTAGAATATACTGTTAAAGATTCCAATCCGTGGTCAAGAAAGAAGTTATCACTTTTAAGCACTTCGCTTAAAATGTAGAAGCCAACAAATCCAAATACTAGAGAACTAATAAGCGTTTTCCTTATATGACCTAATTTGTAGTGCCCTAATTCATGACCAAGAATTGCTTCCATTTCATCTGGAGTAATTGTTTTTAAGAGTGTGTCAAAGAATACGATTCTTTTATTTTTACCAAATCCAGTGAAAAAAGCATTACCGTGGGTGCTTCTAAGGCTTGCATCCATTACGAATAAACCTTTTGATTTAAAATCAACTTTTTTTAATAATTTTTCTATAGGTTTTTTAAATTCTTCATTATCAAGCGGTTCAAACTTGTTAAACAGCGGCATTATTAAGACCGGATAGAGAAAGAATATAATTGCCTGAAGGGTAAAGACAGCACCAAATGCGTACACCCACCAATTGTCACCTAAATTTACGACTATGTAAATTACAGTCGCATAGATAACTGATGAAATAGTTGCAGATATCAACAAGCTCTTAAAAATGTCTGCCACGAATGTTTTTGTTGTTGTTTTATTAAAGCCATGTTTTTCCTCAATAACGAATGTTGAATATATAGATATTGGAATTGAAATTACCTGCTCAACTATCAACAATAAAAGTCCCAATAAAACTGCTCCAAGCACCTCTGATGAAGTTGTAGAGACCACTATTTCAGTTAGGAAATTAAATAATCCCCCCAAAGTAAAAATTATCAACACAACAGTACCAAATAACGCTGTAAAGATTTGAAATCTGATTCGATCAATATTGTAGTCTATTGATTTCTTGTACTCTTCCTCGGTAACTACACCAACAAACCTCTCAGGAACAGCACTTTTGTTTAATTCAATAGATTTAAGGTTTCTAATTTTCAGATACGTCTCAAGCAAAAACTTGACAGCTATCAGAGATATGAAAATAACTGTAAAGTTTGTAGAAGCTAAAAATTCTTGCATAGTTGAATTAGTCTAACATAAATATTTTTATTGACCGAAGCGACGTTCTCTCTGAGAATATTCTCTAAGGCAACGAAGGAAGTCAATTTTTCTAAATTCAGGCCAGTAAACATCTTGAAAAATTACTTCAGAGTAGGCACTTTGCCACAATAAAAAACCTGACAACCTTGACTCTCCGCTAGTTCTAATAATTAAGTCAATATCTGGTGTTTCAGGAGAGTATAAATGTTTTCGTAATTGCTCATCTGTTACGTTCTCAATTAATTCATCAAAATCATTGTGATCTTTTCTATTTTGGTCAATCAATCCCTTAATAGCATCTAGAATTTCTTGTCGACCTCCGTAACCCAAAGCAATTGTTAAAGTTTTTTGCCCCCCACCTCTAACTTCTTTAAGCTGTTTAATAGTTTCTTGTAAGAAATCTGGCAAAAGATCCGTGGACCCAATAAATTCAATTTTAAAGTTATCAACTACATCATCAATTAATAGCTCTTCAAAGAGTTCATTCAGAACTTGGAAGTATGGTTCAAGTTCTTCTTGTGGTCTTGATAAGTTTTCTCTTGATAAAAGCCAACTTGTGATGAAATCAATCCCGACCTCATCACACCATCCGATGCACTCCTTAAGTCTTGTCATGCCGATTTTATATGAAACTTCAAAACTAAGTAATCCTTCTTTTCTTGCGTACCTTCTGTGACCATCGTGAATTAATCCGATGTGATTAGGTAAGCTTTCATTAATTAATTTATTACGCAAACGATTTTCATAAATTGAGTAAATTAATCTTGGAGAGGACATTTTTTAGGCTGTAACTGCTTCTATTTCTTCAATTGTTTTTGGACCATTCTCTGTAAGGTTCATCGGTCCATTGGTTGTACAAACTATATCATCTTCAATTCTTACACCAATACCTAATAGGTCTTTAGGGATCTCGTGTTTTACTGTTTTAGCGTTCTTCATTTCTTCTTTTTCTAATTTTGTAGCTTTCTCCATCCCCATGATTTTTCTACGCTCTCTAATTTCATTTGGATCTCGCTCAAGTAAAGGGAATTCTATCACAGGTTTTGTTGGTCTTACATAGATTCCTGGCTCTATGGTTGTCACCATTCCGTGTTCAAATTCTCTTGGTTGTCCATTAACTTCATTACTTCCAGCATCATGAACGTCAAGACCTAGCCAGTGCCCAGTACCATGCATAAAAAATTCGAAGAAATGCATCATTGAGATTGTTTCTTCCACACCAAGTGGAACAAGTTTTAAATTAACCAATGATTCAGATAAAGTTTTTATAGTTTGTTGGTGTACTTCTTTCATGGAGTTACCCACAACTACTCCCTCTATGCCTTCATTTTGTACCTTTAAGACTTCTTCATATACATCTTTTTGAGGTGACGTAAATTTTCCAGATACAGGAAAAGTTCGGGTTACATCAGAAGAGTACATTCCATACTCTGCTGCTGCATCAATTAGAAGTAGGCTTCTATCATCAAGCTGATCTCTATTTGTTGAGTAATGAAGTATGCAAGCATTGTGACCTCCAGCAACTATTGAGGGGTAGCCTAATCTTTCTGCACCTCTGTCTTGAAATATTTTTTCCATCTCTGCACCAACTTGATACTCGTACATTCCAGCATTTGCAATTTTCATTGCATGAATATGACCCTCGACGGTTATATCACAGGCTTTTGTCAGCAGCTCTATCTCTCCTTCACTTTTAATTAATCTAAGTTCTGAAATTAGTGGTTGCAATGAATATAGCGTTGCGTTACTAAAATCAGCACCTCGTTGATCATACGGAACTGCATGGGTAAGAATTTTCTTATCATATTTTTCAAAATTATTTGAAGAGTAGTCGCAGTAAATATCATTAAATCCTCTAAGCAGGTTTGGAAGTATTTTTTCGTAGTCTTGAAATGAATAAGCTTTTGAAGCTTCATATTCATCAACCGCGCCAGATTGACCTAAACGTTTTCCCTCCCATGTCTCCATTTCCTCATTTCTATCTTGAACAAAAAGGTGCAACTCAGGTTTTGAGTCTTTGATGAGTATTACAGCATGAGCATCAGGTTCAGGCCATTCTGTTAAATAATAAAAATTTGAATCCTGTCGAAATGGATACCAAGTGTCATTATTTCTGTAAACAATGCTTCCACTATGTAGAATGACAGCGCCATTTGTTATTTTTTTTGCCAAGTTCTCTCTGGCAATTTTTGAATTACCCATCACTGAATAAGAATAATCTATCAAGCAATAAAAAAGCTAGTGGTTTTTATATTGACACTAGAAACTCACGAAGAATTGGATTCCAGTGTGTTTCGTTGTGCTGGCCTTTTTCTTTGAAAACGAAATTAGTTTTAATGTTGTTTAACTTAAGTTCCTCTTCAATTTTTTTAACACCGGAAATATAGAAATCATTATTATTTGAAAAATCTAAATCCCACTCTTTAGGAAATATGTTTTTTACTTGGTCACCAAAAATATTTCCCTCTTTTGTTCCAACTGATAAATTACAAATAGATTTCTTATTTAAGTTATTTAGATCATTAACTATCCCTGGAAACCCAAACCAAAATGCTGGAGAAAGAGAGATTATGTTTTCAAAAGATGGATTTAGAATACCCGTCTTTATTGACATTAACCCTCCCATCGATGCTCCCATGACAATTTTTT
>Ga0181555_1004302_pt1 | contig 10999 bp, 9 predicted proteins | sample 011ome_15_FD_145601 | JGI IMG/M metagenome (GOLD analysis project Ga0181555, IMG submission 145601) | Coastal salt marsh microbial communities from the Groves Creek Marsh, Skidaway Island, Georgia - 011504AT metaG (spades assembly) | ecosystem: Environmental > Aquatic > Marine > Intertidal zone >...
TCAATACAGCTATCGTGAGGTAGCCAATTGGTTGAGTGCGCAGACTGGCAGATACATCTCGCATGTAGGTTTAAGGAAACGGTTAGCTAATGAACGACAGCGTAAGAACAAAGCTGCAAGCCTCCGCAAGTGGGCAGAATATGCGGAAAAGGCAATCGCCAAAGCGGAAGAAATCCACAGCCAAAGAACAGGCGCAAGAAAAGCCGAAGGTTGAGATACAGGAGTTTGTATCTCGTGAGTATGATAGCAGTGCAATTGAAGAACATGCTAACGTATTGTTTAAGCCTAACCCCGGCCCACAGACAGATTTCCTAGCAGCAGCAGAACGTGAAGTACTGTATGGTGGCTCTGCAGGTGGTGGTAAATCATACGCTATGTTGGCAGACCCTTTACGGTACATGGGGCATCCAGCATTTAGTGGGTTGCTACTCCGTCATACTACAGAAGAATTAAGAGAACTTGTATTTAAATCACAAGAACTTTATCCTAAAATCTGGCCCGGTATTAAATGGTCAGAGCGAAAAATGCAGTGGACTGCGCCATCTGGTGCAAGGTTGTGGATGTCGTATCTCGACAGAGATGATGATGTCTTGCGTTATCAGGGTCTAGCATTTAGCTGGATAGGCTTTGACGAACTGACACAATGGGCCACACCATATGCATGGAATTACATGCGAAGTCGTCTTAGGTCCACTGCACCAGACTTGCCTATTTATATGAGGGCTACGACCAACCCCGGCGGCAGAGGTCATCATTGGGTCAAAAAGATGTTTATTGATCCAGCCCCTTATAACAGAGCGTTTGATGCAACAGATAGTGAAACAGGAGAAGTACTCCGATACCCAGCAGGACATAGCAAAGCTGGAAAGGCTTTATTCAAAAGAAGATTTATACCAGCAAGACTTTCTGATAATCCGTACCTTGCGGAATCAGGTGATTACGAAGCCATGCTTCTTTCCATGCCAGAGCAGCAACGTAGGCAATTACTTGAAGGCGATTGGGACATTAAAGAAGGGGCTGCCTTTACTGAGTTTGATCGGAATGTTCATGTTATTGAGCCTTTCGATATTCCTCATAACTGGGTCAAGTTTCGTGCTTGCGATTATGGGTACGGTAGCTATAGTGGTGTTGTTTGGTTTGCCGTTGCGCCTAATGAGCAACTTATCGTATATCGAGAACTCTACGTTTCTAAAGTCCTTGCCACAGACTTGGCAGATATGATTCTTGACTTAGAGGCTGGGGATGGCACTATTAAGTACGGTGTATTGGACAGTTCTCTTTGGCATAAGCGTGGCGATACTGGTCCATCTCTTGCTGAACAAATGATTAGTAAAGGGTGTCGTTGGAGGCCGTCAGATAGAAGCAGAGGTAGTCGTGTATCTGGCAAAAATGAAATACACAGACGTTTACAGATAGACGAATTTACAGAGGAACCTAGACTTGTTTTCTTTAATACTTGCACAAACCTCACGGCCCAACTTCCCGCCATACCGTTGGACAAAAAGAATCCCGAAGACATTGACACTAATTCGGAAGATCACTTGTATGATGCGTTAAGATATGGTATAATGTCAAGACCAAGGTTTAGTGTTTGGGATTATGATCCTGCAGGAAGACCGGCATCTGGTATGCGTGTAGCAGACAGTACATTTGGATATTAAGGAAAAATAATATGGCTGATGATGAAATTATGATTGAAGATGATGCTATCGCACTAGAAGACAGTGAAGATACATCTATTTCTGATGTAGACGTAAGTAGCATCATTCCATTTATTATGGAGCGTTATAATCGTTCCGAAGACTATAGGTATCAGGACGAAGAACGCTGGCTTCGTGCCTACCGCAATTATCGTGGTTTGTATGGTCCTGATGTTCAATTTACAGAAGCAGAAAAATCTCGTGTCTTTATTAAAGTCACAAAAACTAAAACGCTGGCAGCTTATGGGCAAATCGTTGATGTGCTATTTGCTAACCAGCGTTTTCCTCTTTCTATTGAGCCTACTGAATTACCAGAAGGTGTAGTCGCAGACGTTAGCTTTGATCCACAAGAACCAGAGCAGTTACAGTCTGATCCAAATGTTAGCCCTTATGGTTTTGCTGGTGATGGTGAAGACTTACCACCGGGTGCTACTGCTAAGACACTACAGGAAAAACTAGGTGTTATGCAGAATAAACTGGAGCCTATTCAGGATAAACTGAGAGAAGGTCCGGGCAAAACACCTACAGCAATTTCATTTAGCCCAGCTATGATTGCTGCTAAAAAGATGCAAAAGAAAATACACGACCAACTTGAAGAGTCAGGGGCAACTAAGCATTTACGTAGTGCAGCATTTGAGATGGCCTTGTTTGGCACGGGCGTAATGAAAGGTCCGTTTGCAGTAGACAAAGAATATCCTAATTGGGATGAAGACGGGAACTATGATCCGTTATTTAAAACAATCCCACAGGTAAATCACGTATCTGTATGGAACTTTTATGCAGACCCAGATGCCAATAACATGGACGAAGCCCAATATGTAATTGAGCGTCACAAAATGTCCCGTACACAATTACGTAATTTAAAGCGTAGACCTTACTTTAGAGGTGGCGTTATTGATGAAGTCATCCAAATGGGTGAGAACTACGAAAAGAAATACTGGGAAGATGACCTGTCCGACTATGCACCAGATCATGGTGTAGATCGGTTTGAAGTGCTTGAATACTGGGGCATGGTCGATACTACATTGCTAGAAGAGCAAGGCATCGACATTCCAAAAGAACTTAAAGAGTTTGACGAACTGCAGGCTAACGTCTGGATATGTAACGGTAGATTGCTGCGTATGGTTCTTAACCCATTCAAGCCAGCTAAAATTCCATACTGTGCTGCGCCATACGAGTTGAACCCCTACTCATTCTTTGGTGTAGGTATTGCTGAAAACATGGATGATACGCAGACACTAATGAATGGCTTTATGCGTATGGCTGTTGATAACGCCGTATTGTCTGGCAATCTAATTGTAGAAGTAGACGAAACCAATCTAGTACCGGGTCAGGACTTGTCTTTGTATCCCGGCAAAATTTTTCGCAGACAAGGTGGCGCACCGGGTCAAGCTATCTTTGGCACTAAATTTCCAAACGTGTCACAAGAGAATATGATGCTATTTGACAAGGCTCGTGTGCTAGCGGATGAAAGCACAGGCTTCCCATCATTTGCGCATGGACAGACTGGTATTAGCGGTGTAGGCCGTACAGCTAGTGGTATCTCTATGCTTATGGGTGCTGCGCAAGGCGGCACAAAAACTGTTATTAAAAACGTAGACGACTATCTTCTTCGTCCGTTAGGTGAAGGGCTGTTTCGTTTTAACATGCAGTTTGACTTTGATCCAGAAATCAAAGGCGACTTAGAAGTTAAGGCTCGTGGTACTGAAAGCCTAATGGCTAATGAAGTACGTAGCCAGCGGTTGATGCAATTCTTGCAGATTGCAAGCAGCCCAGCACTTGCACCTTTTGCTAAGTTCCAGTATGTAATCCGTGAGATTGCAAAGTCTATGGACTTAGACCCCGACAAAGTAACCAACAATATGGACGAAGCTGCACTGCAAGCAGAGATTATGAAAGGCTTCCAAGCCCCTGCAGGACCGCAGGAAGGCGCACCAGCGGGTGCGGATGCAATGGATACCTCTGGTGCAGGCGGTGGCAATATAGGTGTAGGACAGGCTCCTGTGCCGGGTGAACAAGGATTTAGTGCAAATGGACAAGGACAACAGCCGGGAACTCCTCAGCAAGCTCAAGCCGCTGGTGGGCAACAACCGCCAATGGGACCACTTCAGTAAGTATTTGGATAACATGGTAGACCAGCATCATAAGGTGCTAGAACAATCAGAGAATATGATAACAGTACACAAAGCACAGGGTGCTATAGATGTACTACGTAAGATTAAACGATTACGTGAGGACGTAGCTAACGCAGATGGATAAACCAGCAGATAAAGCTAAAAAGCAAATGCAGTCAATGGGTTTTTCTGCTCCCTATATGGGAAGTAAAGAAACACGAACAGAAAAAGAAGTAATGCAAGACAGAAAAACTCTTGCAGAAAATGTTCCTATTCTTGGCGAAGCAATGCTGGCTAAAGAAATTGCAAGTGATGTATCTAAGGGTAATTATACTAGTGCAGCATTAGGAACAGCAGCATTAGGTGTAGGTATTCTTCCCGGTGGAGACATTTTAAATAAACCAATTAAAGCTGCAGCAAAATCATTTCGTAAAAAAGATATCGGTGAAGCAGAAAAATTAGTAGATAATGCAGAAAAACTACAAGAGTGGCGGGATGCTAACCGTCTTCCAGAATCGCAAAGACAAAAAAACATACCAGAAGCACAACAAGCTGCGGAAGATTTGTTTCAAGGTAATATAACATCAAAGGAATCACGTAAGCGTATTAAAGAAGTATTCCCAGAACCGCAACTGTATACTGCTGAAACAATGCCAGAAATGACTACAATAACAGATGTTGTGGGGTCTATGGGTAAAAAAGCAGAAAAAGGCATTTTAGGTGTAAAAGGATTTGACTTGGAGCCAGGTCAGCGTGTAGGTGCTAGATTAGATATACCTGCATATAATGAGTATGATAAGTGGGTTGTATCTATACACGATGGTAAGATTAGAAATGGTTCTGTTGTTGGATATGGACAAGCTATAAGATTAAAAAATATTGAATTTGGTTCAGACCCTGAAGTTGCTTTAGATATTGCAAAAGGCAAAAGAGTAGCTAAAAAATCTGGCGAAGAAAAACCTATGGGCAAAGCGACAATAGCCCGTGTATTTGGTGACTATGTACCAGAAGACCCTTATGAATTACAAGAGTTTGCTAGAAAAGTTTTAGCAGATAAAGATTCTGGCTGGACACAAGTTGGTATGAACCCATACAGGGGTAGTTACTTTTATAACAAAGAAACCGGTAATGTTGTTACTCGTGCAGATGAAGTAATTCAAATCGGTCCACTTGTACTTGCAAAAAATGTAACAGAACCAAAGTTATCAGAACTAAAAGAACTGTTTAGTCAAAAAACAGCCAGAACAAAAGACGGTAAAATACGAGTTTTTAACGAAGGTGGAGTGGTACCTATGAAACGTATGGCAGAACAAATGGAACTCTTTGAGCCTGTAACACGTGGCTTTGAAGATGGCGGTCTTATGGATGAGGGCGGTACAGTAGACCCTGTATCTGGTAATGAAGTGCCACCCGGCTCCACTCAAGAAGAAGTACGTGATGATATTCCGGCTCAACTTAGTGAGGGTGAATTTGTTTTTCCTGCAGACGTAGTGCGATACTTTGGTCTTGAAAAACTTATGAAGATGCGTCAAGAAGCTAAGATGGGCCTAAAGCGCATGGAAGCTATGGGTCAGATGGGCAATAGTGAAGAAGCTACTATGCCAGATGACTTGCCATTTTCTATTGAAGACCTTGACATGGAAGACGAAGAAGAGTATAATAAAACACAAGAGTTTGCAAGAGGTGGTGTAGTTTATGCTCAAGAGGGTACATTTGTAAATCCTGATCCACAAAGCGGCGTTTATTATCAGCCTTCGGCACCTACAACTACAGGTGTTGCTGAGGCCCCTATGGTTGCAGCTTCTGCACCCGCTAACCCAATGGGTGGATATAAACCACCACAGCAAGCGTTTACGCCGGTACGTCTTCCTCAAGAACTAACACCTACGTTTCAAGGCGTAGTAGGTTTTGGTCCTGAGGGCGTAGAGTACGAAACTGTTACTTACGTAAATGAAGCTAATCAAACTTTAGTATTTAAGAAAAATAAACAGACAGGACAGCTTCTTGACTTAGCTGGTAATCCTGCAACTGTACCGGAAGGTTATAAATTAAAAGGTGAAGAAGAAGAGGTAGCACCTGTAACAACTCAAACAACACAAGTTACTGGACAGGGTGATGGCGGTAGAGAAGACGATGTAAGTACTGAGCCTACTGTTTCTTTTGGTGGAACCCAAGCAACAGGTAGACGTGCTGGTTTAGTAGATAATGCTTTTAGCGGAAAATTTTCTATTGAAATGCCCGGAGTAGGTGTTTTAGGCACAGCAAAAGCTATAAAAGATTACTTCGGGAATGTTCCCTCTGGTCTAGCTTATGGATTAACAAACGGTAAATTTGGAGAGCAGCTATCTTTAAAAGAAGGACAATTTGCTGTTATTTCAGATATTAAAGTTCCCGGTACAAGAGCAACTCCATTGGGTCAAGACAAGACGTTAGCATTAGATTTGGTTTTAGATGCTGCAACCTACAATGATATGATGCGTGGAAATGTATCTGACAGAAAAGAAATGGAAAAAATAGCTAACTTTGTAGATAAGTATGGTGAAAATATTGTAGGCTCTGATGATGGTCGTGTTAGAGTAAATGACTCATTACGTTCTCTTGTAGATAGAGTAGAAGAAGAAGAGAAAAAAGGAAATGTTGTTGACGCAGGACGCTTTAGAAGTGCCTTTGAAGCTAACAGGGTTGCTCAAGAAGCTGCGGCTGAAAGACAAAAAACGGATACGGCTATGGCGAACAGAGAAAAGGCAGCAGAAAAAGCAGCTACAAGTGCAGCCGCAGCAGTGTCTTCTGGATACCGTGAGAATACGCCGGGTGGTGGTGAGTTTGGCAACAACAATAATGATAATGACACCGGCGGCGGTCTTGATGGAATGGACGGAGGTTCTACAGAGGGGTCTGAAAGTGTTGGAGATGGTTAAACAAGCTGCGTGAGGGGCTTGCAAAACAACCTCACAATCAGTTGGCTACTCACTCCCCACGCCCGACAGTGTGGCTACAGTGGCCCCAACAAAAGGAAATACAATGAACGATACAATTATGGCTGAAGAAATGCAATCACAAAAGAAAGTTGCATTTGCAAATCGTAAATACACTAATGAAGAAAAACGTGAACGTGAAGAAGCAGAACTTGCTGAACTGTTAGAACAGCAAAAAATGGCTAAAGAAGGTAAGGTAGAAGAACAAGAAGAAGAAGAACCTACCAGTGCAGAAGAGAAGACGTTTAAAAAGCGTTACTCCGATTTGCGCCGACATCAACAAAAACAGGCTGAAGAGTTTAAAGCTGAACTAGATGCAATGAAACGGCAGCTAGAACAAGCTACTAAAAATGAAATGAAGCTGCCTAAGTCAGATGAAGACATCGAACAGTGGGCATCAGACTACCCAGATGTAGCAGCTATCGTTGAAACAATTGCTATGAAAAAGGCACGTGAGCAATCTACTGCTCTTGAAGAACGCCTTAAAGTAATTGATGAAATGCAAATTAGTGCTACAAAAGAAAAAGCCGAAGCAGAACTAATGCGATTGCATCCTGATTTCGATCAGATTCGTGACAGTGATGAGTTTCATACATGGGCGGATGATCAGCCTAAGTGGGTGCAAGATGCACTGTACGACAACGACAACGATGCACGTTCTGCAGCAAGAGCCATTGACTTGTACAAATCTGACATGGGTATTTCTACTAAGAAAGCTAAGTCAGATAAAGATGCAGCTAAGTCTGTAGCAACAAAGAATAGTCGCAGCAAGCCTCAAGAAGACGACACTGGTTCGTTTATTAAAGAGTCTGTTGTGCAGAAAATGTCCCCTCAAGAATATGAGAAAAGGGCAGACGAAATCATGGAAGCTATCCGTAGTGGAAAGTTTGTCTATGATGTATCTGGTTCAGCCAGATAATTAAACTAAAAAAGAGTTGACAAATAGTTAATAATAGATATAACTATAGTCAGATACGTGTAACTAAGGTAGCTACTTGGTTACACAAATCATCCGCAAACGACAATAACCCTTTCGGATTACCTGAATAACATGGCCTACTAAATACATCGGCGGCCACCTTTGTATGCAGTACACCCTACGTTAGTCAGCCTCTGCTAAGAATTGTAATGTTTGCATCTGTGAACAATGCTAATAATAGGAGATATTACAATGGCATTTGGAAGTGCAGTAGGTTGGACTAACCTACCAAACGGAAATTTTTCACCAGTAATCTACTCCAAACAGGTGCAACTTGCTTTCCGCAAGGCCGCTGTTTGTGAGGGAATTACTAATTCCGACTACTTCGGTGAAATCGCTAACATGGGCGATTCAGTGAAGATCATCAAAGAACCTGAGATTTCAGTTTCAGCATACCTTCGTGGTACAACAATCGTTCCACAAGCAATTGACGATGCTGACTTCTCACTGACAATCGACAAAGCAAACTACTTTGCATTCAAAGTCGATGACATTGAAGAGGCGCACAGCCACGTTAACTTCCAGTCTCTGGCAAGTGATCGTGCTGCGTATCGTCTTGCTGATCAGTATGACCAAGATGTTCTTGGCTACTTGTCAGGTTACTCGCAGTCAGCCCTGCATACAAATGCAGACACCGTAAACACAACTGTTAACGGTACAAAGGCAAACACTACTGCTGGTAGTGACGAATTGCTTGCAGGTAACAAGCTGGACGCATCTGACTTCAATGCTGGTGTTGCTGCTCAGTCAATTGGTATCGTGCCTCGTGCCGGTACTTCTGGCGTACCTTCAGCAACTGGTACTGCTAACCCACTGCAGATCATTGCACGTATGGCACGTAAGCTAGACGAGCAAAATGTTGACAGCCGTGGACGTTGGATTGTCATTGATCCAGTTCTGAAAGAAATCCTGATGGACGAAGAGTCACGTCTCCTTGACGCTGACTTCGGCGGTTCAGGCTTGCAGAACGGTTTGATCCTGAACAACCTGCATGGTTTCCGTGTGTACGTGTCTAACAACCTGCCAATTCTTGGTACTGGTCCATCAACTACTGGTGGTACTAACGCTACTAACTTTGGTGTGATTGTAGCTGGACATGACTCAGCGGTAGCTACTGCAGAGCAGATTAACAAGACAGAGACATACCGTGACCCTGACAGCTTTGCTGACATTGTTCGTGGAATGCATCTCTATGGTCGCAAGATTCTGCGTCCAGAGGCTCTTGTTAACGCAATCTACAACCTCGCCTAGTAATGGGTACAGTAAGGGAGTGGGAAACTGCTCTCTTACTTTTTCGTTTTAATTGGAGAATAAAAAATGTCTGCAAAATCTGATTACTTGGAGAACGCCATTCTGGACCACGTGCTTGGTACGTCAGCATTGTCTTCTCCAACTGTTTACATTTCATTATACACATCCGATCCGGGTGAAACTGATTCAGGTACAGAAGTGTCTGGCAATGGTTATGCGAGGCTTACTGCTTCGTTTGGTGCAGCTAGTAGTGGTAGCGCATCTGGCCCAACATCTGTAACTGAATTTACTGCATCTGGTGGCGCATGGGGAACCATTACACATTTTGGTATTCACGATGCAGCTTCAGCAGGCAATCTGTTGTATTACGGTGCATTGACAGCAGCTAAGACAATTGCTGATGGTGACACTCTACGGTTCGCAGCTAATAGCATTACTATAACAGAGGCTTAAAATGGCTCTCGTTATCGCTGATCGGATTAAGGAACGGACCACCACAACAGGTACGGGTGATTACACTCTTACAGGTGCTGTTGCTGGATTTGAGTCATTCGCTACGATTGGCGATGGTAATACGACATATTATGCTGTAACAGATAATGTCGATTTTGAAATAGGTATTGGAACATATACGGCTAGTGGTACTACCCTTGCAAGAACCACCATTCTACAATCTAGTAATGGTGATGCTGCAGTTAATTGGGGTGCTGGTAGCCGTAATGTTTTTTGTACTATTCCTGCAGAAAAAAGTATTTATGCAGACAACTTAGCGCAGGAAGGCTTAACCTATTTTGATCAAGCGGGTGAAGCTGCAGCTTTAGCAATTGCATTGGGGTAACACATGGCTAACTCATTTAAATCAGAAACGGACACAGCGGTAGGAACGTCTCCTTCCACTGTATATACTTGCCCTGCATCTACACAAACAACGATTATTGGTTTGACTGTTGCTAATATTGTGACTACCCAAATTGAAATTGATGTGCAGCTAGATGCAAGTACACGTACAAGTGGTGCAGAAGATAGTGTATATGTAATTAAGAATGCACCTATTCCTGTAGGCAGTAGTATTATTGTAGTAGGTGGCGAACAGAAAATTGTTCTTGAACCGGGTGATACTATTAAGGTAACATCTAATACTGCGTCTTCGGCTGACGTATCTATGTCGCTTCTTGAAATTACGTAAGGAATAACTTATGGGTTATATTGGCGCAGGACCAACAAGGTTTAATACAGCAGACGAACTGACTGTAACAGGTAATGCTGAGTTTAATGGTAATCTGACCGTTAAAGGTACAACCACGACTATTGATAGCGTCACTGTGCAAAATTTTGACATGGGCGACAATGACAGGATTCGCATTGGTGATAGCCAAGACTTGCAGATTTATCACGATGGGTCTAATAGCTATATTGAGGATGCAGGAACTGGTAATTTTCTCTTAAAGACAAACGGACTTGCTCTTCAGATAAAAGACTCTGGTGGCGTTGAATTAGCAAACTTCAACAACAACGGGTCGGTTTACTTAAAACATGTTAATGCTGGTGTAGACACTAATCGACTACAAACCACAGCCACAGGCGTATCTATAACAGGTGATGCTACCTTTGCTGATAACGGCAAGGCTATTTTCGGTGCTGGGTCTGACCTACAGATTTTCCATGATGGCTTTGCTAGTTACATTACAGATGCAGGTACAGGAAACTTAAAAGTACAAGCCGATAATTTAGTGCTTAAAAGTGCTAATGGTAACCAACAGTATGCTCTGTTCACAAATTCAGGATCTGCTGAGTTTAGCTATAATAATGCAACCAAACTCGCCACCACCAACACAGGCGTGGATGTTACTGGCTACATTGACTACGGCCCTTCCTCTGGCAACATTGGTAAAATAGGATTTGACAGTAACAACGTTTACATCGGGTCTACATCAGGCACAGGCTCAATACATTTTAGGAACAACATTGGTTCTACTGATG
>Ga0181555_1004312_pt1 | contig 10980 bp, 10 predicted proteins | sample 011ome_15_FD_145601 | JGI IMG/M metagenome (GOLD analysis project Ga0181555, IMG submission 145601) | Coastal salt marsh microbial communities from the Groves Creek Marsh, Skidaway Island, Georgia - 011504AT metaG (spades assembly) | ecosystem: Environmental > Aquatic > Marine > Intertidal zone...
GCATCGGCGCTGACGCGGTGGTGATTGGTAGCAAAGTGATTCAAATCGCAGAGGGCGAATCTGAAGCCAACGTCGGTCCAGCCGTAGGCGCCTTTCTAACCGAAATAAGACAGGCACTCGACACCTTACCGCCGCTTTAAGCGGCGCACTGCACGCGCTCAATTCTTTTAAAATTCCAAGACCGCCCCCCACAAGGGGCTTGCTTGAAAAGGTCCCCCTATGTCCTGGCTCGAGAAACTACTGCCTCCCCGAATCACACAAATCAACGCCAGCAAGCGTCGCAGCGTGCCCGAAGGTGTGTGGACCAAATGCGGCGGTTGTGAGGCCGTGCTTTACAACTCTGACCTAGAAAAAAATGCTTTTGTGTGCCCCCATTGTGATCACCACCACCGGATGGGTGCACGGGCACGCTTGGACTACTTTTTAGATCAAGGCGGGCGCTACGACATCGGCCAAGAGGTCGAACCCGTGGATGCGTTGAAGTTCAAAGACAGCCGCAAGTACCCTGAGCGACTCAAAGAGGCCACGAAAGCCACCGGTGAGACCGACGCCCTCGTCGTAATGGGCGGTAGTGTCATGAACATGAGTGTGATTGCAGCTGCATTTGAATTTGAATTCATGGGTGGCAGCATGGGTAGTGTTGTGGGTGAGCGCTTCGTTCGTGGCGTCGAGCAGGCGATCGAAAACAAGTGCCCCTTCATCTGTTTCACCGCTACGGGTGGCGCGCGCATGCAAGAGGGTTTGTTGTCGTTGATGCAAATGGCTAAAACCAACGCTGCTTTGACGCGTTTAGCTAAAAAGCGCTTGCCCTACATCAGCGTGCTAACCGACCCTACGATGGGCGGGGTGAGCGCTGGCTTTGCGTTTATGGGTGACGTCGTGATCGCAGAGCCTAAAGCCTTGATCGGTTTTGCAGGTCCTCGCGTAATTGAAAACACCGTGCGCGTGAAATTACCCGAAGGATTTCAACGCGCAGAGTTCCTGCAAGAAAAAGGTGCTGTCGATCTGATTTGCGATCGACGCGAGCTACGCGAGCGGGTGGCTAACTTGATGGCCATGCTGCAACGACAGAGCGCCGACGCGGTCAGTTAAGCAAGCGACGCAGCGAGAGCTGCGCTCAGGGTAACTTTGACAGCGCGTGCATGTAGATGGGGTCCACCATCAGGGCGTCCCATTCTATGCCCGGCGCTTTGGGTAATAAGTTGAGGCGCCGGTAGGCGCTTTCTTCGTTAATCGCCCACTCGTTGCGCAGCAGTGCTTCAGTCATACCGTCGATCAGGGCGTCAATTGGCGCACCATCGTCCACAACACACTGGTTGCACAGCAAGACCAGGTCGCATCCTGCATTCAAGGCATGAATCGCCGCCGTTGTCGCGTCGACAGCCTTGCCGCCAATCTCGCGTGCACCCGCCATGCTCAAGTCATCGCTGAATACCGCTCCTTGGAAACCAAGTTGGCCACGCAGGATCTCTTGTAACCAACGCGCAGAAAAACCGGCTGGGCGGTCATCGACCTTGGGATAAACGACGTGCGCAGGCATCACCGCGGTCAGGCTGTTGCTCAGCCAAGCGTAGGGCATCGCATCGTCCGCCAAAATGGCTCGCAGCCCACGTTTGTCGACTGGAATATCGGTATGGGAATCTGCTGCGACAAAGCCATGCCCGGGAAAATGTTTACCGCAGTTGGCCATACCCGCCTGCAAAAGGCCCTGCATGATGCTGCGCGCCAACGCAGCTGTCACTGCCGGATCGCGGTGGAAAGCACGATCCCCAATCACGCCGCTAGCCCCAAAGTCCAAATCCAGGATGGGGGCAAAGGTGAAATCCACGCCACATGCGCGTAACTCGGCACCCATCACATAACCGCAGGCCGTCGCTGCATCCATAGCGGATAAGGCGGCATGTGCCGCATGCGGCGCGCGACGCGACGCCTCAAACCAAGCGGTGCCCAACGCACGCATCGCTGGAATATGCGTAAAGCCATCTTGCTTGAAGCGCTGAACGCGACCCCCTTCATGGTCGACGCAAATCAACAAGTCCTCTCTTACTGCTTTGACTTCGGCGCAGAGCGCTGTGAGCGCTGCGCGGTCTTTCCAATTGCGACCAAAAAGAATGATGCCGCCCACGAGTGGGTGCGAAAGACGTCGCACATCTTGTGGCGTCAATTGGTGACCAGCGACATCAATGATCAAAGGGGCGTGGGGGCTCATGTGGGGATCACCATTCAATAAATTCAGGACAGTGCAGTAGGGTTGAGGGTCTGACTAACGATAACGTGACTGGTCGCGTAGGCGGATTCATCACTCACCGTGACGTGCGCGCACCACTGCCGCTCGTCAAACCAAGTCGCCAGCGCACCACTCAATGCGATGTACGGCTGGCCACTTGGCGCATTCAATATTTCGCAATGCCGCCATGTCATGGGCATTCGCATCCCTAGTCCAATGGCTTTGCTAAAGGCCTCTTTCGCCGAGAAGCGCGTCGCAACATACCGCATACCTCGGTCTGGGTAACGCGCCGAGCGTGCTCGCCACACTTGTAGCTCACGGGGACCCAAGACTTTTTCTGCGAATCGATCGCCGTGGCGTACCAAAGCGCGCTCAATGCGAACCACCTCGCAGATATCGGTCCCAATTCCAACAATCATTGCAATGCAGCGAGATAGGCTTTCACGGTTGCCGCATAGCCGTGTTCAAGCGCTTCGGCAATCAAAGCGTGTCCGATCGACACCTCGGACACGCCGGGTACCGTTGAGATGAAGGTCGACAAGTTGTCGAGATTAAGGTCATGTCCGGCGTTAACTCCCAACCCACTTGCCAGTGCCGCTCTTGCCGACTCGACATAAAGGGCTGTCACCATGGCTTGGTCTGGCGTCCCGTAGGCGCGGGCATAGGCCTCTGTATAGAGCTCAACGCGATCTGCCCCCAAAGCGGCCACGGCAACCATCGCCTCGGGCACGGGATCCATGAATAGACTCACACGCACGCCCCAGGCTTTTAATTGGGCGATGATGGGTTGGAGTTGCAACGCATCTTGCGGGAATTGCCAGCCATGGTCTGACGTGAACTGATCAACGGCATCGGGTACCAAAGTGCACTGTGCCGGACGAGTTGCCTCCACAAAAGCCATCAGGTTATGGTGCGGATTTCCCTCGATATTGAACTCAATGTGGGGGTACTGCTTTAGCAACTCGGCTATTTCGTACACATCGGTTGCACGGATATGCCGCTCGTCCGGGCGCGGGTGAACGGTGATACCGGCGGCGCCAGCCTCAATACACAGCTGTGCAGCGCGAAGGACAGACGGAATACCCAGATGACGTGTATTGCGAATCAACGCCACTTTATTCACATTGACCGACAATGCGGTGACGGTTTTATGGTCGGGAGCAGCCATGGCTAAGGCATCCTTCGTGGGTTGCGAACCTGTGTATTGTCCCAGCTTTTCACAGGGTCGCCGGTGATACAGGCTGACCCAGTGTTTGTTGACCCAAGGCATTCACATCAAGCCACATTTGGCGCGTTTTAAACACGCTGACACCGCTATGGTCTTGCAGTAGCGCACGCAGTTGCGGGCGTAATGCGGGCGATAAGCCCTGACACGCTCGCACCGTTTCACGCCACGGCGCTGCGCCTTGCATGGCTCGCTCCAAACGCTGCCACTGAGCGCCTGTGAGGGCATCAACCGCATCTTCAGGCGCATGCATCAACCCCGCTTGCGGGCGTAAACGATAGGTTTGCTCAGGTACCACGTCGGTCAGTGCGGCGCTTTCTTGGGACAAGGTGGGCAACACGCCCAGATCACGGAGCACGAAAAGCTCAAAGGCGCGTGCCACATTCAGCAAGGTTTCAACGCGACCAGATAGGTCGCGAACGGCTTGATCGTAGATATCAAATAATCGCGGGTGCGGATCATCACGTGCCAATAAACGCAACAGCAACTCATTCAGGTAAAAACCAGTCAGCAGCGCTTCACCCTGCGGCATGACAGCGCCCCCCTGCCACTGGGCGGCACGCAGGGTTCTGACCTCTGCATCCCCACGCCAACTCAGCCACAGAGGCTGCAGTGGCAACAGAATCGGGCGAAATTGTGAGGCGGGTTTTTTGGCCCCCTTCGCCACGACCGCTAGTCGACCAAAATCGCGGCTCCAAATGTCCAAAATGAGGCTGCTTTCGCTCCAGTCGTAACGGTGCAAAACATAGGCCGTCTGGTCCTGAACACGCGTAATTGCCATGGACCGAATGCTTACTCGTAGCCGAAGGACCGCACACGAGCCTCGCTGTCAGCCCAGCCAGATTTCACCTTCACCCAGAGCTCGAGGAAAACTTTGCCATCAATGAGATTTTCCAGTTCGTGCCGGGCCTCGGTACCGATACGTTTTAACTTTTCACCGCCTTCGCCAATGATCATTCCTTTGTGCCCCTCGCGCTCTACAACAATCGTGGCTGCGATTCGGCGAAGGTTGCCCTCCTCCTCAAACTTGTCAATCACTACGGTGGAGGTGTAGGGCAATTCATCGCCCGTCAGACGAAAAATCTTTTCACGAATAATCTCTGCCGCCAGGAAGCGCTCACTCTTATCGGTCAATTCGTCTGGGGGATAAATCCACTCTTGCGTCGGTAAATACCGCTCGCAAATAGCGAAGACCCGGTTCACATCGCGTATTGTTTTGGCAGACATGGGGACGTATTCTGCAAACGGATGCCGCTCTTGCATGCTGGCCAACCAGGGTGCGATATCACCCCGGCGGTGAATCAGGTCGAGCTTGTTGGCTAACAGGATGGTCGGAATTCCGCTGGGAAGTTGCGCCAAAACTTTCGCATCATCCAAACCAAAGCGGTTCGCCTCGACCATGAAGACAATCAAGTCGACATCACTGATCGCCCCCAAAACGGTTCGATTCAATGAGCGGTTGAGCGCATTTGCATGGCGCGTTTGAAAGCCTGGTGTATCGACAAACACAAATTGCGTGGCACCTACCGTTCGGATGCCCGTGATACGGTGGCGCGTGGTTTGCGCCTTGCGCGAGGTAATGCTGACTTTTTGCCCGATCAAAGCGTTAAGCAACGTCGACTTCCCGACATTGGGTCGTCCGACGATGGCAATCGTGCCACACCGTGTTGGACCATCCACCACGTCCGGTGCCGGGTCGACATCACTGTGTTTTGCACGACCCCCCATCTGACTCAACATGCGATCTAAGTCGGGATTCACATCGTCGCCCTGAGCGGGTGATGGCGGGTTATTTGGGGTCGTTTTTGTCATTGATTTTTAGGTCGCTACCGGCTTGTTACGAGGCACTCGCTTTTTTATCTTTTCGCGATCTAGGGCAATCAGTCGCTCCAACAAGGCCTCAGCGGCCGCTTGCTCTGCGGCGCGGCGCGATGCGCCCGACCCCGTGCTTTGTAACTGCATTTCTTCGACCACACAGGCTACTTGGAAAGTTTGCTGATGGGCTTCGCCAAGTGTCTTCTCGACACTGTATTTCGGCAAGGCCATTTTGCGCCCCTGCAACCACTCTTGCAACGCCGTCTTGGCGTCTTTTTGCATCGCGGCCTTCCCCACGCCCAGTGGCGTATCTTTGTACAGCTCGCGTACGAGTTGCTGTGCAGGCTCAAAGCCCCCATCTAGGTAAACGGCGCCAATGATCGCCTCAACAGCATCCGCCAAAATGGATGGGCGCTGGCGACCGCCGCTGCGATGCTCACCCGCACCCAATCGCAAACAGGCACCCAGTTGCAGGCGATCGGCCAGAGCCGCGAGCGTATCCTGGCGCACGAGATTGGCACGCACACGCGACAAGTCGCCCTCGGGCAAATCGTTCAACCGTTCATACAACATGGCGGAAACCGCCAAGTTGAGCACCGAGTCGCCTAAGAACTCCAACCGCTCGTAATGTGTCGCACTGAAGCTGCGGTGGGTGATCGCCTGCTGCAACAATGCAGGCTGCTTGAACGCGTAGCCCAGACGAGCAGCAAGCGCTGCATGCCGTTTGGCCTCGTCATCAACTGTCAGATCGCGTTTACTCAAAGCCACCAATGCGCCCAAGGTCTGAGAAGTTCATCCAGACAAAGAACGCCCTTCCAACGATATTCTCATCGGGAACAAAGCCCCAATAACGGGAGTCCAGCGAGTTATCACGGTTATCACCCATCATGAAGTAATGCCCAGCTGGTACGGTGCACTCGACACCCTCTACCGAATAGGTGCAGCCTTCACGTCCCTGGAAATTAGTAGCCCCCGCCACAAAAGCGGGGCGGTCTACGTCATTTAAAAATCGGAACGTGCGATCGCCGAGTTGGGTTTCAAACTGCTTGCTGTAACGCATGCTGTCGCTGTCGAAAAAGTCTTCGAGGGGTTGTTGCTGAACCAACTCACCGTTGATACGGAGGGTCTTATTGAGATAGCTGATCTTGTCCCCCGGTACACCCACGACCCGTTTGATGTAATCAAGTGAGGGCTGTGGGGGATAGCGAAACACCATCACATCACCACGCTCGGGCTTATTCAATTCGACGACCTTGGTGTTGAGTACCGGTAGTCGAATGCCATAGTGGAACTTATTAACCAGTATTAAGTCGCCTACACGCAAGGTTGGCACCATTGAGCCCGACGGAATTTTGAAGGGTTCAAACAGGAACGAGCGCAGGATGAAAACCGCTAATAAAACGGGAAACAGACCGGCCGTCCAATCCAACCACCACGGTTGCTGACGAAGCTTTGCTTGGGCCGCCTCAGCATCCCAATCGGTATCCAATTGGTTGATACCTTGCCCAGCAAGCGCCGTTCGACGAGCGGTCAAGTTTTTCGCCAATGTGTCGGCAGCGCGCAGGCGCTGGGGTTTAAACCATAGCTTTTCAGCCACCCAATACAAACCCGTGACCACAGTCAGCACAAATAGTACGAGCGAGAAGTTACCCGCAACAATGCCCAGATACCACGCCACCATATAGGCAACGAAGGTGGCCAGCAGCGCCCCCGTGAATGCGGGCAGGCCCCAGTGGGCGGTCGTGTCGTCGTTGGCTGTCATTAATCTTCCACCTGCAGGATGGCCAAGAATGCCTCTTGAGGCACCTCGACGGAACCAATTTGTTTCATGCGCTTTTTACCTGCCTTCTGCTTTTCAAGCAGTTTGCGCTTTCGGCTGACGTCACCGCCATAGCACTTCGCCAATACGTTTTTACGCAATGCTTTGACCGTTTCCCTGGCCAAAATGTTGCCCCCGATTGCCGCCTGAATAGCGACATCGAACATTTGGCGTGAGATGACTTCTCGCATCTTGCCCACCACGCCGCGGCCACGGTGTTGAGCCTGACTCCGGTGGACAATGATCGCTAAGGCGTCTACGCGCTCGCCATTAAGCAGAATATCAACCTTGACCACATCAGCAGCGCGATATTCTTTGAACTCGTAATCCATCGACGCATACCCGCGACTGACGGACTTGAGACGGTCGAAAAAGTCCAACACGATCTCACCCAACGGCAACTCATAGGTCAGCATGACTTGCTTACCGTGGTACTGCATGTTCATTTGCACGCCGCGCTTTTGATTAGCCAGCGTCATGACCGCACCAACATAGTCCTGAGGCATGTACAAGTGAACCGTCACAATCGGCTCACGGATTTCATGAATCCGTGCGACCTCAGGCATCTTCGAGGGGTTCTCAACTTTAATGACAGCGCCGTCACCGGTCTCGACTTCATAGACCACGCTTGGGGCGGTAGTGATCAGGTCTTGATCAAACTCGCGCTCTAAGCGCTCCTGCACGATCTCCATGTGCAGCAACCCCAAAAAGCCGCAACGGAAGCCAAAGCCCAACGCTTGAGACACCTCAGGTTCGTAACGCAACGCGGCATCGTTGAGTTGCAGCTTCTCAAGGGCATCACGCAGCGCATCGTATTGACTGGATTCAGTGGGGAACAAACCCGCAAATACCTGGGGCTGCACCTCTTTAAAGCCAGGCAAGGGGTTTTCAGCGGTAAATTGCGCTTGCCCGGTTCCAGTGCGAACGACGGTGACGGTATCGCCAACCTTCGCACTCGTGAGTTCTTTGATGCCAGCGATGATAAAGCCCACTTCACCTGCTCGCAATGATTCGCGCGCGAGCGCCGCAGGGCAAAACACACCCAGCTTATCTGCGTTGTAGGTCGTGTCTGTGGCCATCAGTTTGATGCGGTCATTACGCCGAATCTCACCATCGACCACGCGCACCAACATGACAACGCCCACATAAGCGTCATACCAACTGTCGACGATCATGGCACGGACGGGGCCATCCGGGTCACCCTTGGGCGGGGGCACGGCGCGCACAACCAGTTCGAGAATCTCATCGATACCCATGCCAGTCTTGGCCGAACAGGGGATGGCATCGGTCGCGTCGATACCAATCACTTCTTCGATTTCCAATCGTGCGTTATCCGGATCAGCTTGGGGCAAATCCATCTTATTTAGTACGGGCAGCACTTCCACACCCAGGTCAAGCGCGGTGTAGCAGTTCGCGACGGTTTGCGCTTCGACACCTTGGCTGGCATCAACCACCAGCAGTGCGCCCTCACAAGCGGACAGCGAGCGGGACACCTCGTATGAGAAGTCAACGTGGCCCGGGGTATCAATCAAATTTAGGTTGTAAATCTGACCGTCACGCGCCTTGTACTGGAGCGACGCGGTTTGCGCCTTGATGGTGATCCCCCGTTCTTTTTCGATGTCCATCGAATCCAAAACCTGGGCGCTCATCTCTCGATCACTGAGACCACCACACCGTTGAATCAAGCGATCTGCGAGCGTCGACTTGCCGTGGTCAATGTGGGCAATGATCGAGAAATTCCGAATGTTTTTCATCAACTAAACACTTAAACAGGCACGTAAAAAAGGGCGCGTCGTTAGAAGACGCGCCCTAAACCAATCATGTGCGGCAACTGCAATGAATTGGGAATCCATTGTAGGCAAAAACCAAGCAGCGCAAGCCCTAGAGGGGAATATGGGTAGAACGTCCACGACCGCAGGGGGGACATTTATTCAACACTTACTCACAACTTATCCACAGAATTAATGGACAACCTGTGTAAGACTGCCAACGACCGTCGCAACGGTGCCACAGACTTTCACGATGTGGTCAATTATGTCACTTGTGGCAGCGGAATTCGGCCGTTTAGGGCAGGATTCCAACACATTCACTTCTCAAAAATATCGCAAAAAAATTTAGGTTATTGATTGAAAGACCACACTAGCGCATAAAAAATAGTCGCCGAATAATTGATTCAGCGACTATTTTTACCGACTATTACCGCGTTATCAGCGCCGCAAAAGGGTGTACTGCACCCATTGGCCTCGCCGGAACAACAGACTCAACGGTTTGGATGCATCCGACTTTTGCAGTATCGCCTCAAGCGCGGCCGCGTTTGCGATCTGGGTGTTACCTACAGTCAGAATCAAGTCACCCGCTTCCAAGCCGGCGCGTGCCGCAGCGCCCGAGACGGCTGTCACACGCACACCTTGATTCAATTTCAGTTCCTTTTTATCGGCAGCCGTCAGATCGACCACGGCCAAACCGGCAGCCTTAATCGCACCCGACTCCACTGGCGCAGGTGTCTTCGGCGTTTCTGCGACAGCTGGCTCACGTTCAAATCGCCCGACGCGGATGCGCAGTACTTGTTCTTTGCCACGACGAATCACCGTCATGGAAACCGTCGCATCAGGCTTTGTATTGCCCACGATGCGCGGCAGATCCAGGGACTTGTTAACGGCTTTGCCATCGAATTGAACGATGACATCGCCTGGTTCCACGCCCGCCTTCGCTGCAGGTGACTCACTCTCTACCCCACGCACCAGTGCGCCGGATGGTTTCTCCATACCCAAAGCCTGTGCGGTATCGGCATCAACCTCTGCGATGCTCACACCGATCCGACCCCGATTGACGTAACCTTGTTCACGCAACTGTTCAGAAACGCGCACTGCCTCAGCAATTGGAATCGCAAATGAGATGCCTTGGAAACCACCCGAGCGTGAATAAATCTGACTGTTGATACCAACCACCTCGCCACGCATGTTGATCAGTGGGCCACCTGAATTACCCGGGTTAATGGCCACGTCTGTTTGGATGAAGGGCAAAAAATCACCGGTCTCGCGCGCCTTTGCGCTGACGATGCCCGCGGTCACCGTGTTTTCTAGACCGTAGGGCGAGCCAATTGCCATCACCCACTCACCGACTCGCAGACGGTCACTGTCAGGCGAACGCCCTTTCGCCTCAATCTTGACGACAGCAACATCCGTGCGCTTGTCAGCACCGATGATCTTGCCGGGGTACTCGGTTTTATCGGGAAAGGTCACGATCAACTCATCTGCGCCATCAACCACGTGGGCGTTGGTCATGATGTAACCATCTTCGCTGAGCACGAAACCAGAGCCAATACCTTTAGGCCGCTGTTCTAACTCGCCGTCAGGCTGATCGTTGCGTCCCTCCGGTTGCGGAACAAAACCCGGGGGCACAGGGATACCAAATCGACGGAAGAACTCAAGCATCTGCTCGTTCTGTGAATTACCACCGCGGGCTCCTGGATTGACTTTTTCAGTGGTACGAATGTTTACGACTGAGGGGCCAACTTGATCTACAAGCCCAGTGAAATCAGGAAGTCCAGTAACCAGTGCGGGCGATGAGGTCCCAGCAGCATGGGCTGACACGGTATGAAGGTTTGTGCGATCAAAGTCAGTACGGTTCGTCGATGCCATCGTACCAGTCGTTACATCGGTAACGATGGGTGCCTGTAGCCTGGCGAACGTCCAAGTGGTTGCCGCTGTGAGTAACACTGCGCCTGCCAATGTAAAGACCAGGCCACGGCCCGGACGGTTTCCACGACGGGTCGTCACAGCCCGCGACGGGGCCTCGAAGTCTCTCTCGCGTTGCATGGTCAACACTTCCTTTCAAAACAATCTCAACACCTGAGATGTGTGGGTCAGAGCACGAAAATTCAAGTAAGTTCCA
>Ga0181555_1004327_pt1 | contig 10960 bp, 9 predicted proteins | sample 011ome_15_FD_145601 | JGI IMG/M metagenome (GOLD analysis project Ga0181555, IMG submission 145601) | Coastal salt marsh microbial communities from the Groves Creek Marsh, Skidaway Island, Georgia - 011504AT metaG (spades assembly) | ecosystem: Environmental > Aquatic > Marine > Intertidal zone >...
AATACGAGTGAGGGTAGTAAAAAGAAAATCAATAAAATTATATGTCGCATAAGAAAATTATAGTGCAAAGTGAATATTAATTATACCCCGTCAAAGTATTTTCTCAATCAACTTCTGCTTGTGACTGACACATAGATATAGAAATATATAAAAAGTATCATATTGATATTGATATGTAATTCATATTGAGATATAATTTGCCAAAAATAATTATATGTTCTTATGAAAATATTCTCTAAATTCATTGCGCCAGTCTCATTAATTATGAGCGTGTCTCTATCTGCTTCAGCTTTTGATTCCAGAAATGCAGTTCAGATTGCTAACTCTTCTAATCCACTTGAATCAGCAACTAGCTATATAAAGAATTTATTTAGTAACAAAGCTAACGAACAAAAGGACAAGATAATTAACAATCTTGAGAAAAGAGTTGTCAAAGATTCTGACTTTACTCACTTAGAAATAAATGTTGGTGAAGATGTTTTCGATATTGGAAATAGTGCAAATGAAACAAAAACTAAATCCGAAATTATTGGTGTGTACCGACTTCACGAAGATAAAAATCAATTTATTTTTAATCAAACGTCATTAGTTAACTATAACGATAGACAAACAATCAACCTAGGTCTAGGTCTTAGAGAAATCAATGATTCAGAGACTATTATCTATGGTGGTAATATTTTCTATGATTATGAATTAGATTCTAAGCACGATAGAATAGGGTTAGGACTTGAGTATATCAATTCATTAGGTGAAGTAAGGTTTAATAAATATAAAGCACTTAGTGATGAGCTTACTTATAAAGGTATTAAAGAATCCGCTTTAGATGGTCACGACTTCAGAGTTAAATACAACCTTCCTTATCTGTATTCATCCTCTATTTTCTTCAATGATGGCAAATGGACTGATGGCAAAGGTTATGACATCGATACTAAGGAGTGGGGTGTCAAATTAGAACCAATTGAAAATTTCCATATTTCAGTAGCAAATCAACAACATGATTCAACTAAAGATAAAAATGTAGCATCAATTAGTTATGTCATCCCTTTTGGTTCAGAGCAGTCTAAGAGAGTGATGCAAAATGGTGATTTCACTGCACAGCTTAAGAATGTTAGAAAGTCGCTTTACAAGCCTGTAGAACGTGAGAATAGAATTATGAAGAAATCAATCAAATTAGGAGTAACAGCCAGTGGTTATTAATAGAAACTTTTTACTTGCATTTACCTTAACACTTATTGCCTTTAGTTTTTCCTTTGCTCCAAACTATGCAAACGCTGCTTCGTGCACAGAGAGTAGTGGAGTAATTACAGACGATATTTCTGGCGGTGATGCTGCTTGTACTGTCACACCAGATTATGCTTATTTTCCTTTGTATAAACTTGGATTGTGTACAGAAGTTCCAACCTATTTAAATTATCAGTCAGTTTGCACAATGATTGTTAATAATTCAACCGCCCAGGAAGTTGAAGTAAGTGAGGGGTCACAGATTCAGTTAAGTAACAATCTATCACTAAGTGAGGGAACTTATCCTGCTGCCATTGTCCTATTAGGAAATACTATTAGTATTAAACACTCAGTAGTCTTCAATGACACACAAGATGGCTGGGATTACAGTGGCTCCACAGCTGTTGAAGGAAAATTTTGTTCAACATCAACCGCCTCTGGAAGTGAGGATGATATTGGAACAGGAGCAGGCGATATTGGTGGCTTCTTTGACTGTGATACGAGTGCTTTAACTGCAGGTAAATTTACAGAAACTTCAGGTGCATATTTGACTTCTGGTACAACTTGCTCTATCAGCAGTGGTGCAATTGTAAGTTCTTCTGCTGATTTAGCGTTTTCAACTTCATCTGGTACGTCAGTTGTCTGTGGAATGAGAGATGCTGATACACTAGAAACATACACAGGTACTGACTCAAATGCTACTAGACAGCTTGTAATTCAGACATTCACAAACCCAGTGAACATTTCCCCAACGACAACTTCATTAGATGTTGGTTTTAAAGTGGAAGATATGCTTTCAATTGAAGGTCATACTGGTCCTGATATAAGTGGTTCACCTGCAACGTATGTAAATGGGTTTATTGATGGGGTTGAGTTCAAAGTTGCAGCAAACTAATTTAAATCTTACCAAAGTATTTCTAAATTAACTTCTGCTTGTGGCTAATTAGAAAGATTGGCATATCGCTTAGTAATCTGTATTTGTTTGAAAATTGATTAAAAACCGTATTTATAACTAATCGCCATTAGGTTGTTCCAACTATTCTCATCAGACTTAAAAGATATTAATGTTGATAGTTTTGAGTTTTTATCAACTCTTTTATCTAACTCAAAAGCTATTCTTGTCTCATCATCATCAGATAGGTTGTTCTCTATATCAAATGCCATCCATCCAGTCACAGAACCAGAAATATTAGAGTTGGAGCGTGATGACTCGTGAAGTCTATCTATCATTATTCTTAATGTTCCAATCTTATCTAATTCTCTTTCTGCGGTAACACCAGCTTTGATTATGGTTTGCCATACCGTAAAGATTTTGATAAAAATATTAGTTTTCATTCAAGCATATGATGACTTATAATGTAAATCATAAACAAGACTCTCAAACTGTAAGCTCTAGCCTTTTTGGTGCAATATATAAAGATGTAAAGTTGGGATTGGCCGCTAATCCTAGTGAAAATTCTAGGTCTGCCGAAATGTTGTATAAGTTTAAATTTTAGAAAGGATTTATTAAGAGAGCTTTAATCAGGAAAAAATCTAATGCCGAGTCAAGGTATGATAAGTGCATGAAAATTAAAGTTTAAATTACTGGCGGCACGATTGAAAAAACCTATAAAGAGTTAACAGGTGAGTTGTCGTTTACTGAAACGCATATTATAGATATGCTTAATCGCGGGCGATCAATGGCGCTACTTTGTACGAATTGGCTCTGATATCTTTGGAAAAAGAGCTTAAATTCGCTCATTCGCATAATTTCCAAAATTTTACTGACTGCTTCTGCCTTTTGACATTGTGCTATTCGAATAATAGATGAAGATATGTCTGTATGGGAAACTCTTGCTAAGAAGTAAATCTAGCATTGGGGCTACCCCCCCCCCCGAGTGTTCGGTGCTCGTGAAAAAGTAAGACTAAAGTCTCACTAGGTATAAGATCTAGTGCTTTTGCATATTCGTAAAATTCAATAACATCTAATCGTCTATCACCAGTTTCAATTTTTCCAATAATAGAATGTGTCACGCCTAATTTTTCAGCAAGATCTCTTTGAGAAAGATTTATATCTTTTCTCGCTTTAATAAGAGTATTTCTTAAACTTATATGTAGATTGTGATGGATTGATTTTCTCAAGGAATTAGTGCTCATGGCGCAATATTATGACAATATTGCTATTTGCACCATAAAAAGGTGCAGTTCATAATAATAGTTTAATATGATATATAAGTATACTTTATTTTTATTATGCAGAGAATCAATAAAATCTGATGATTTGAGGGTTAAGGGGCATATTTGCATTTATTTATTTTTTGCACCTAAAACAGGTTTAAAAGATATAACGGATATTATTTTGCGTTTTTTATTGCGTTGATATTTAGTTAATTCAAGGGGTATATAGTTGAAATTTATTAAGGTGTTTTTAGTCTTTTTTGGTTTATTTTTAAATGTTACTATAACAAGTGCAAATGATAAAACATGTAGTATAAATTTTGGCGAATTGTTATCTGAAGGATTGGACTCCCATCCTAGTATTACTGTATCTAAAAAATTAATTCTAGGTGCCGATCTCCAATTAAGTAGCGCTAAATGGGGTTATTACCCAACACCAACAGTTGATGTTTCAAGATCATCAAATAACACTAGAACTACTTTTAGACTTGATCAGCCATTATGGGCCGGTGGCAAAATTGACGCTATTCGTGATAAGGCAAAAGCCCAAAAAAATGAGGCAACTTATGTGTTTGCTGAAAGTCAATATCAACTAATTGAAGACTATCTTAATACATTGCAAAAATATCTCCAAGCCCAGGAAAAGATTTATATTATGAATAGCGGAGTGAGTCAGCTTAAATCTATTATGCAAACAATCGATAGAATGATAGTGGCTGGCGAGCTAAGTATGGCAGATAAAAATTTATTAAACACAAAAATTGCTGATATTTACTCTAGCCTGGAGATTACACAGGCAGAGTTTGATGTGGCAAAAATTCAATTTGAAATATTAACAGGTCGCAAAGTTGAGTGTGACGTCTCTTATGCTAAGAGGTCTATATTTGTTGATAATATTAATATAGATGAGTTGGTTGATGAGGCGTTAAATTTTCATCCATCGTTAAAAATACTAAATGCCAAAATTGAAGCGGCAGAATCAGATGTTGATTCTGCAGAGTCTAAATTATGGCCAACTTTAAAATTAAGAGGCGAGCATAGAAAAGGTGCACTTTATGACAGCGATAGTGATGCAGAAGAGAATTTAATTTATTTGGTGCTAGAAATGTCTACAGGTGCTGGGGCATCCGCTTTATCCAATATTGAGCGTTCAAAAATTAATGTTTTAAAAGTTAAGAATGAGAAGCTCTCCAAAGAAAAAGAGGTAATAGACCAGTTAACGAATAACTACACCAGGTTTATTGCTGTTAAAAATAATATTGAAATATTGTCAAATGATATAAAAATCGCAGAAAAAGTTTTCAACTCTAACAAAAGAATGTTTTTCTTACAACAGAAAAAGTGGCTTGATGTAGTTAATGCGCTAACAGCACTGAATAAAAAGAAAATTAGCAAAGCTCAGTTATCAGGCGAATATAAAGCTCTAGAAATGAAATTAGCTTTAAAAACTAATAAATTATCACTGCATACTGGAGTAATTTTAAGTGAAGTATTACAATAGTATAAAGCAGTTAAAAAAAGACTTTAAATGGCTAAGCAAAGATTGCACCTTAGAGCATTTTGCTCTGTCTAGACTTTCAGAATACGACTTTAAAAACATCTCTAAGTGGATTGTAAATCGTGTAGATGATTCTTTTGTAGAAGGTTTATTTAATCAGTTATTGTCTAAATTAAACCTCCAGTCTAGTGAATGGGAATCTAAGCTTACAAATCCCATGTTGCCTGCTATTGCTCTTATTCCAGGTATCGGAATGCAGGTTATTATTGATATTGATGTTAATGGAGTTTATAAGTCCATAGACTCAAGTGGAGCTCAAAAAAATAAGTCTTTTCCAGAAAATACTATTTTTAAAGCGCTTAAATTTCAATCGCAAAAGACAAGATTTGAGTCTTCTAAGTCGATGTTTAAGTCAATTGCAACAAAACAAAAAAAATATTTATATTACGCAATTATTGCTTCTTTTAGTATTAATTTATTAGCTCTTGGAATTTCGTTTTACACAATGCAAGTGTATGACAGAGTGATACCCACTAATGGCATGTCAACATTAATAGCTTTGACAGTAGGTGTTGGTATTGCAATATTTTTAGAAATGATATTAAAATTATCTCGCGGCTCTATTATTGATCAAGCATCAAAAAATATGGATATCGAATATTCACATAATATTTTTGATCGTTTTTTGAACGTGCGTTCAGACAATCTACCCAAAGGCATTGGCTCGCTTTCTAGCAAAATTAATAGCTATGTTTCAGTAAGAGGTTTTATAACAACAGCGTCAACTTTTATTTTTATTGACTTTCCTTTTATATTTTTCTTTTTAGGCGTTATTGTGTTAATTGGAGGCATGGAGATAGGATTATTAATTCTTGGATTTATTATTACTTCAGTTTTAATAGGGCTTATTTTTAAAGACAAAATAGAGGCGCTAATCAAGTCATCAACACTAGCATCGCATAAAAAACATGGTCTTCTAGTCGAAAGCGTTGAAAATGCACAAAAGATCAAGACAACAGGCGCCAGTTGGAGTGTGATGAATAAGTGGAGTCAGTACTCGGAAGATGCAATTAATGACGACATACATGTTAAACATTACACAGATATTTCAACTTATTTGGCTACTTTTATTCAGCAAATTAGCTATGTTGCAACAGTGGCATTTGGTGCGTATTTAATTGGTTTAACCTCTGATTTGACCATGGGATCTCTGATCGCCATCACTATTTTATCAAACAAAGTATTTCAACCAATGGCGCAAATCCCTGGTCTGTTTGTTCAATGGGGTAAGGCAAAAGTTGCTATTGAAGATCTAGACGGTCTTTATGAATTGGCCAGTGACAATGAAGGGGTGGACAGACCGATTACCTCACAATTACAATCCTACGGCATTCAGTGTAAGGATTTAATGTTTGCATACAATGAAGATGCTGTGGCACTAAACGTACCAAATTTACAAATTCAACCCGGTGAAAAAGTGGCAATATTAGGCGTGATTGGCGCAGGTAAATCAACCCTATTAAAAATATTGTCCGGTCTTTACAAGCCTAGTTCCGGCAAGGTGCTACTTGATGGTATTGATCTGCAGCAATTATCAAAAGATAACATTGGTAGAACTATAGGCTATCTTGAGCAAGATACTAAATTATTTTCAGGTACTTTGCGTGAAAACCTGACTATCGGTCTAGTTAATGTTTCTGATGAAGAAATTTTAAAGATTTGTAAATTAACTGGATTGATAGGTTTAATATCTTCACTTCCTAAAGGTTTAGATACCAAGGTTCCAGAAGGTGGGGAAAGTGTTTCTGGTGGTCAAAGGCAGTTAATTGCACTTACCAGAATGTTAATTGGCAATAGTAAAGTTTTGTTGCTTGATGAACCAACTGCCAGCCTAGATGAAGGCACTGAAAAACATATACTGTCAATTCTCCAAAAAAATATAACTAAAGAGCAAACTTTGGTTGTAGTTACGCATAAATCAGCATTATTAAGCTTAGTTGATCGCATTATTATAATTACAGAAAAAGGTATTATTGCCGATGATAAAAAGGAAATAGTATTAAAGATGTTAAAAGACAATCAAGCCAAGAAAGCAAAATAATTATGAGTGACACAAGACTCCCTTACATATTAACAGTTAACCCTTTGTGGATTATCTTTGGCTCTCTATTTGTAGTTATTATCCCGTTATTAATTTGGGCAAATTTTGCAGAATTTGAGCAAAAAAGTACCACCCGAGGTATTGTCATTGCAGCGGATAAAACCCAAAAGATACAAGCACCGATTGACGGCGTAGTAGATGCTATTATGGTTAAAGAAGGTGTTAAGGTTAAAAAGGGTGATATTTTAGTTGTGCTTGAAAAAGAGCAAAATCAAGCATCCTTAGATGCTGCTGCTTCCAAGGTTGCTTCATTAAAGGCAAAGCTTAGAAGGCTAAAAGCTGAAGTTAGTGGTAATGAGCTAACTTATCCAGAAGATTTTATACAAAGTAATTATCAAGAGTTTATCGTTACACAAAAAAACCTTTTTCTATTAAGAAAAAAATCATTAGCAGATGAAACATTATCATTGGTTAGTGCACTAACCCTAAAAAAAGAAGAGTTGGCCTCTAACCAAAAGCTTGTTGAGTCTGGCGATATTGGTCGCAATAAAGTTCTAAAGATTGAAAGAGAAGTTGTTGATCTTAAAGGCAAGATTTTAAATATTAAGAATAAATTCTTCCAGGGTGCACAAGAAGAGATGAACAAAACCGAAGAAGAATTGTCCATCAGAAAAGAAATGCTAACTGAGAAAAAAGTAACTCTTAATCGTTCTGAAATCATCTCCCACATGGATGCCGTGGTAAAGGAGATTATCATTACCACAAAAGGTGCAAAGGTGAGGCCAGGTGATGTTATTTTAGAGTTGGTACCACTAGGTCAAGAGCTTATTATTGAGGTGAAACTTAAGCCTACTGATATTTCTTTTGTTAAAACGGGCCAAAAGGCCTCGGTCAAATTAGATACCTATGATTTTAGTATTTATGGTGCCTTTGATGGCAGGGTTGAATATATTAGTCCAGATACCATTATTGAAAAAACCTCAAGGGGTGATGAATATTTTTTTAAAGTGCTAATCTCACTAGAGCATGGCGATTTATTTACCAAAAAAGGTACGGCTATTAATGTCACAACAGGCATGGGTGCGCAAGTTGATATTATTACCGGCACTAGAACAGTGCTACACTATCTAACCAAGCCAGTGATTAAGATTCTTGACGAGTCATTTACTGAAAGATAAATCTGAATTTTAGTTCTTCTTAAAATTTAAATATTTCAATAAAAAAGGTTGAATTTAACCCTAATATAGGTGCAGTTTTTATTGAAATCTATTATTACCCCCACCTGTAAATGCACTAATATAGGTAAAAATAAATTATTATTATTTTTTTTTACCTAATAATGCTATTTTAAAATTTTCTATAACTTATTGATTTTTAATATTTTTTAATTTAAAAATATAGAGTTTTTGGCACTATATTCCCAATATAGGTGCAAAGTAAGAGTCGAGTATCTTTAGCCCTTAATATTTCAAATTAAACTATTAGCTAAAATAAGGATAAAAATGAATTACTCTATCAAAGTTATATCAAAAAACAATCAAGAAAATATTACAGAGATTAATGGTTCAGGAAAAGTTGCCGTGCATTCAGCTGATAAAATTCAGCTACTATCAAATGATTCTGGAATATTGTCCTTTTTTGGCAGTAATTCTAAAGATATTAAAAATCTAATTGCAATTAAAAAAGGCAATAATTTAGAAATTATTCTTGAAAATGGTGATGTTATAACTTTTACAAATTTTTATAGTTATAAAAATTCTACTAGCATAGAGTTTGTAGATGGTGATGGCCAAGTTCAAACTATTACATCGGCTGATAATTCAGCAATTAATATGGGTAATGGGTCTTTCCTTGTTTATACTCAGGGTGATCATTCATCCTTATTATCAATGTCATCAAGTGATAGTGCATTGCATTCTACTTTAGAGGGTAGTTACGTAGCCGACTCTTCTGGTGGCTATGGTTACGCAGGTCTTGGACTATTAGCACTAGCAGGAGCAGGTGGTGGTGGGTCTTCTTCTTCAACTTCTTCCTCTATTATTTCTGCAGCACAATCAGATACAGTTGAGAATTTAAAAGCATTATTTGGCAGTACAACTGATAATACAGCTACTGTAACAATTACAGATGCAGAGTCCACTGCAATAGATGCAACAGATCTTAGCACTATTGGTTCAGCAACAAGTGGCACGGTAACCGTATCGAATGCAATTTCAGTTTCTGGAACATTAACAGAATTACAAGCAGCAATAATAACACCAAGTTCTAAAGTTGTTGCGCCTACTGCTACAGTAACATTAAGTGATACAACATTAGCAGCAGCAAGTGTAAATACATTAGATGATTCAGTTGGCCAAATTACACTACAAGATAATGTAACAATTTCAAGTTCATCATTAAGTGCTGTAAATACAATGTTAGGCAATGTTACAGCTACTACAACTAGTTCAGCAGTAACATTAAGTGATACAACATTAGCAGCAGCAAGTGTAAATACATTAGATGATTCAGTTGGCCAAATTACACTACAAGATAATGTAACAATTTCAAGTTCATCATTAAGTGCTGTAAATACAATGTTAGGCAATGTTACAGCTACTACAACTAGTTCAGCAGTAACATTAAGTGATACAACATTAGCAGCAACAGCTTTAGCGACACTAACCTCTCAAGTTGGCACATTGGCATTAACTAACAATACATCAGCAATTGCAATTACAAGTGCAGCAGCAGCAGACGATGTTAATATAATTGCAAATGCTACATCTGGCATAGTAACGGCAACAATTGCAGAAACTGATGTTGAAACTATTATTGCAATGAATTATGTAGATTCGACAGATTTAATCACAGCAGCAATAGCTGATACATCTATAACCGCATCAGACTTGGCGACTTTAATTTCTAAGGTTGATGTGTTAACTGCAGTTGATAATACAGCATCAATGTCAATTGGTAGCGGGGCAACTGTATCAAATATTAATGTAGTCAACGCTCTTACTACTGGTGTGACATCGGCTACATTAGCAGCAGATACATTATCCAATTTAGGCTCATTAGATGACAAGACAGGTAATACAGATAATGCCTATACAATTACTGTAACCGATATTGCAGACTCAACATTGACAGCTGCAAATTTATCTACCCTTGGCGGCAAGACATCTGGAACGGTAACCGTTACAAATGATCATACAATAACAGGTACAGCATCGGAATTAACAGCAGCACTAATAACAGATGATACAAAAGTTGTAAACAAAGGTGGAGATACAATTACAGTGTCTGATGATGAAGGAACAGCATTGAATGCCACAACATTAAGTGCCATTGGTGGTGAGACAACTGGAACGGTAACCGTTACAAATAATCAAGTAATCTCAGGTTCAACATCGGAATTAACAGCAGCACTAATAACAGATGGTACAAAAGTTGTAAACAAAGGTGGAGATACAATTACTGTAACTGATGCTATAGCAACGGTATCAGAAATCAATGCGATCAACACTAAAACTACAGGTGTGATATCAGCCACATTAGCAGCAGATACATTATCCAATTTAGGCTCATTAGATGACAAGACAGGTAATACAGATAATGCCTATACAATTACTGTAACCGATATTGCAGACTCAACATTGACAGCTGCAAATTTATCTACCCTTGGCGGCAAGACATCTGGAACGGTAACCGTTACAAATGATCATACAATAACAGGTACAGCATCGGAATTAACAGCAGCACTAATAACAGATGATACAAAAGTTGTAAACAAAGGTGGAGATACAATTACAGTGTCTGATGATGAAGGAACAGCATTGAATGCCACAACATTAAGTGCCATTGGTGGTGAGACAACTGGAACGGTAACCGTTACAAATAATCAAGTAATCTCAGGTTCAACATCGGAATTAACAGCAGCACTAATAACAGATGGTACAAAAGTTGTAAACAAAGGTGGAGATACAATTACTGTAACTGAT
>Ga0181555_1004333_pt1 | contig 10947 bp, 12 predicted proteins | sample 011ome_15_FD_145601 | JGI IMG/M metagenome (GOLD analysis project Ga0181555, IMG submission 145601) | Coastal salt marsh microbial communities from the Groves Creek Marsh, Skidaway Island, Georgia - 011504AT metaG (spades assembly) | ecosystem: Environmental > Aquatic > Marine > Intertidal zone...
AGTTCCATAAAATCAAATGGATTGTTTGTAGCATATATTACTTCGCAACCTAACTGCATCATAAGACGATCCGCAACAAATTCTATATATTGAGTCATCAATTCTGAGTTCATACCAATCATTCGACATGGTAAGGCATCCACAATAAATTCTTTTTCGATATTAACCGCTTCTTCTATAATTTCACGCACCTTCTTTTTATTTATTTTTTTTTCTAATCTATTGTACAAATACACCGCAAACTCAGTATGTAATGCTTCATCCCTAGAAATAAGTTCATTGGAAAATGTTAGACCAGGCATAAGACCGCGTTTTTTCAACCAATAAATCGAACAAAATGCCCCAGAAAAGAAAATACCTTCTACACAAGCAAAGGCAACCAAACGAGAGGCAAAACTTGATTTTTTATCTTGAATCCATTTCATTGCCCAATCACCTTTTTTCTTGATACATGGAAAATGCTCTAGCGAATGAAATAATTTGTGTTTTTCATCACTATCTTTGATATAACTATCAATCAATAAACTATAGGTCTCTGAATGAATATTTTCCATCGCAATTTGAAAACCATAAAATGCGCGTGCTTCTGACAATTGAACTTCATTCATAAATCGCAACCCCAAATTTTCCAAAACAATACCATCGCTAGACGCGAAAAATGCCAAAATCATTTTTATAAAATATTGCTCATCTGTATTAAGTTTATTCCAATGAGTCATATCTTTGGATGTATCTATTTCTTCTGGTCGCCAAAAACAATCCACTTGTTTTTTGTACATTTTCCATATGGTTTCGTCTGTCACTGGAAACATAACAAATCGGTTTTCATCTTCAGTCAATAGCGGTTCTGTATTTTTTTTGGACATCTTAGAATATAGTATAAATATATATTTATTTTGTTTTAATATAATACTATGGAAGAAATGTCTATTGAAGATTATAATCGCGAAAAAAAAAATTGCTTAAAACAAATACTAAATTATGAAATAAAAAAAAATCCAAAATATTTAGAACCTATCCTAAAATTAAAATACTATTTATCTAACAAGGGTTACAACAAAAAAGATATGGAAATTATCGAAAATTATTTAAATCCTATATATAATGAATAATATAGGATTTTTATGGTTTTTGTTAGTAATATTGATAATTATGGTCTACTATTTCATTTACTTAAACGATATACGTAGTTTAGCATTACTTGCGTTAACGATAATGTTATTGAGTATAATCAATGATAATATGAATGTGGTTTTATTTTTATCATTATTATTGGTTAGTGGGTTCAATTTATTAGGTGAATTAAATAGCGATACTCCAACAATAGAATACCATATATGGAGTAAAAAAAAATACGTTAAAGAAGAAGGACTTTTCCTAAAAGAAAAAACTCCTATTCAATCGTCATTTGTAATTCCGAATGTATCCACAGGAGAAGATATGCGACAAATGATGTATGATTGGAATAAATCAAGACCGAGTATTGATTAAAAAAATAAGAATAAATAAGAACGCAACGATATATTGTAAAGAGACTAACCCCGAGAATATGCCTTCATAATATACCATATATTTTTGCCATTTATTTACGCAATAACAATCATTGCGAACTGAATTATAAAAATGATACACATTATAGGTCATATATCCGTGTATAAAAATAACTAATAAAACTGAAAAAAGTAATAACATATTCTCAATAGGGTTTACTTTGGATTTCATCAAAAACAAAGAAATGATTATCGTAAATATGTCTAATAATACATAAAATTTCATATATTCTAAATCCACCTTGTCTTTATGAAAACATTTACAATGAACTAATTCTACTAAATAATAGTAAGTATATAATAAAATGATTATCAATATAAATGATAACAACATTATATTATATTAATATTTAATAGTTTCCTAAATTACCTGCTATCATAGATTGTCCACCAAACAAACGGCGTCTGGATTGCGATTGGCGTCTGGATTGCGATTGGCGTCTGGATTGCGATTGGCGTCTGGATTGCGATTGGCGTCTGGATTGCGATTGGCGTCTGGATTGGGTTTTGCGTCTAGATTGGGTTTTGCGTCTAGATTGAAATTTGCGTCTAGATTGAAATTTGCGTCTGGAACCTCCTTCCATATCTTTCTCGGTGTTTTCTAATGTATTGGTCATATATATATAGTTAATATTTTATATTTTCAATAAACATTTTTTTTTGGATTCATTTGTTTTTTCATTTTTAAAATATTGATTAGAATTAGAAAAAAGTTCTACTAAATATTTTTTTTTTGAATAATAAGCCTTTCGTTTTTTATATTGATTGCTAAAAATAGTATGGGGATCTACAATATCAACCACTAGGGGTGTACTATGTTTACTACGTAAAATACGACCAACGCTTTGACGCACATCTGATTTAGGCGTCGCCATAAATAAGGTTGTTAATGTTTTTATGTCTAAACCTTCAGATGCCATAGCATAAGTAGCAATGATAATTTTTTTTGATTCACTTTCTTTAAGAGACTTTTCTTTCATACCTCCTAAATAAAAACCAATGCTTGGTTCAAATAATAAAATCAAATCATATAGTTCTTGAATCAATGATTTATTATGGGCTAAAATCATCATTTGTTGATTTGGGTTAAGTATAAATTCATTACGCACAATATCTACTAAAAATTTTGTACGCATTTTACATTCACATAAAGTACTAATCATCGTAGAATACAATGGATTTCCTCTAAAGTCTGTTTTGACATTTTGAAATAAATCATCGTCTTGATAATGAATGGTCTTGACATGTACTTCAACACTTAGGTCCGTTTTCTCTTTATGAATGACTGGACCAATAAAGTACTTGAATACTTTTGTAAGACCATCTTTACGTGTCATAGTTCCACTTAATCCTAAATTATAATTACATACAAACTGTATCATCACATTCGAAAATACTTCCGCACTTAAATGGTGACATTCATCAAATACACATAATCCAAATGAATCACACATAGTATCATCATATTTTTTAGATGAAAGACTTTGTAACATTCCTAATACAATATCTTTATTATCTATATCAATGTGTTCGCCTTGAATTTTCCCAACTCTTGCGTCAGGTAAAAATTGTTCAATGCGTTCTATCCATTGATTCATTAAAAAACTTTTATGGACAATCACTAATGTTTTTTTCTTTAATTTACTTATGATGTTAAGCGCCATAACGGTTTTACCTTTACCAGGTTCTACATCTAAAAGTCCACCTCCACTGTCTCCAACATGTTGAATATATTTATCAATTATCTTGTGTTGATAGTCAAACAAATCTCCACTAAATGACAAATCTATAGTGTCTCCTTTAGAAAGTACATTTGTAGAATACATCCCCAATTTTTCAATTCCATAATATCTTGGTAAATAAAGTTTAGTATTGGATTCACGATAAATAGGATAAGAGGTTGAATTTCCTAAATGAGTTGAATAAGGTTTTACATTCAACTCATTACGAATAGTATATGAATCTTTTAATCCATCTTTATAAATGGTATATCCTTTTTTACCTAAATAGGCCATAGTAAATATAATATATTGTATTTAACTTTTAAAAAAAATATATTATACATATAATGAAACAAAAAATAAGTTTTTTCAAAAAGGAACCAATCTTTACTATAGAAAATGCAATAGGACTTCTTTTAGCCATTTTAATTATATTTGACTTGAAAGTAGAAGAAAATATATCAAAACTATTAAATACTCCATTAGGTATTATATTTTCGTTGTTAGTGGTTATTTTATTATTTATTTTTATGAATCCCATTGTTGGTATATTATTTTTAATTTATTTGTATGATACTATAAAAGATGTACCAACTCTTATAAAAGATACTAAAATGAAGGCAATGAACCCTATTCCACAAACCCAATTGGAAGAAGGTATTATTCGCGATAAAGGTCCTATTGTTCATTCTGGTCAACATAACCAGGTCACATTTCAACCTTATATGTCTGAAAATATTAATATGTCTCAATTATAGCACAATCATTTAATATTTATTTAGGTGTAAACATTTTTTTAATAGATTTATATTTTAAAATCATATACAAAATACAAAATACAAATATGTATGGAAATATTTTTTCAAAAAAAGGATATATAGATTGATAATTAGTAATTATTTCAATAACATTTTCTTGTTGAGTTTCATCTACAGGTTGACAGTCAATATAAATATCATTTTCAGAATAACTATTTGATATACGAGACACTTTCATAGCAGGTTTTTTAGATATTGTAAGAGGTACATTTACAGAAGTTCGCTTATTGACTGGAAAATCATTTATGTTTACCTTTTGAATGGTTAATGTAGAATCTTTGAATAAAATAATATCAGATATTTTTTCATTTATACCAATCGTTTTGTAGGAATAAAAACCCTTATCTATTGGAATATACATATTTAGATCTTTTAATACATCATTTTTAAATACATCATTCAATTCCGTATTGGTATTTACTTTTGATACAGGTAAAACAATATATAAATACTTATCTAAATTATAATTAACACATTTTATGATGAAAGCATAAGTATAATTTGTATTTTCATCAATCAAATCTTTATTTGTTGTAATGTAAATACCTTTGAATGAATAAATTACGTTATTAAATTTAACATTGTTTGCCGGATTATCTACACTTATTTCAGAATATATAGAGTTTGAAATATCAGATGGGTCTTTTAATTGAATATCAATAGAATTATTAAAATTATACAATAATTCTGAATCAACATAAATAGAGTCTGTTTTAAAACTATTTGGATAAGTATTTATAACCGACATATATATATATAAAATAATTTTATATTATATTGTAATGGATGAATCAGTCGATGAAGATGTTTTTTTTAATTTTATTTACTTATTTCAAGCACCAAAAGAAGACTCTAATTTAGTAAATATATTTGAAATGAGTGATTTATATTATAGATCTACTCAGTATAAAGAAGAAGTCAAAAATAATAAAGAAGAACATTATTTGAATTCTCGTTTAATATTAAATGAAGAACAATTTTATACAAAGTTAAACGATATCATAAAAACAAGTATAGATGTAAATGAAAATAAATTGTATTTATTGTTTACATTATTAAAACGAAATTATTTGATTAAAACATCTTCATAATATTGTATAAAATATTGTTTACTTACTTTGCGATTACTTTTAAACTCTTTACAATAATTGTAATATAACTCTTGTATGTCTCCTTCTTTTTTAATAAAGGGTTCCAATTCTTTTTTTTTATTCCATAATGTACACCCTATTTGTTTGATATATTTATCTTCTATGATAACTATATTTGGATAATAAAATTCTATCAAGTCTTTGAATATAGATTCATTTATTTTACATTTGTAAAGATCACAAAAAATATAATATAATTCATTTATTTCAAAATCATATTCTTCTTTATCATAATAAATATACTTATCCCAAAAATCTTTGAATGATTCTACATAAGGTAAAAACAAACTATAAACATTAATAAATTTATTGTGTTTTACTTCAATATATTGTTGAACAATATCAAATAAATCTTGTTTTTTTTGAAATATATTGAGTTTACCTTCTTTGGTCAAATAAGATTTCCATAAAAATGATATATCTTTTTCATCCATAGTACAATCCTTTTTTTCAATGATATGTGATTCTATGAATTGTTGTACCATATTTTCTTTACTTTCTTCTTGTAGCCATAATACTTGTCTTTGTACGTCATAATGCATTTCATTCAAATATAATTCGCTAGATATATGTCTAACTGAATAATGAATACTTACACATATGATATTTGTAAAAAATGAACATGATAAATTAAAATGGTCCATATTCAATGATTTCATTGGAAGTATTCGAGATATAGACGTATCGTGTTCCGAGTATTTAAATTTAAACCAATGAAATATATTTATTGAATGAAAATATAATGAAATATATTTATTTAATTTTTGTAAAAAAGACTTCATAAATATTGGTACAAAATATATACAATTATTTTTTTTCATAATGATGTCTCCTAATATAGTTAAAAAATATTTTGAAGTTTGTTTTTCAGAAAACAAATTGGGGTAAAAAAAAGATAAAATATTTTGTAATGTATCTGAGTCTGGTATAGATTCATGTATTTTACGTGTTTTTATTATTTTTTGTATTTTTGTTTTTAATAATCCTTTTGTGTGAGTATCGATTACATATTCTTGTCTATGTTCACTTAAATAATGTAATATTTTATGTAAAAGTTCATTTTCATTTATGATGCTATAAGAAGAATCATTGTATTGTATATACAAATTACTAGTATGTATATAATAATAATTATTGGATGAAAAAAATAGTTCTATAATTTCATGTGGATTACTAGGTCGTTCTTTATATTCATCTAATATATTTGAAATTTGTTGAACAATGACTTCATTATCAAATTCATTATGTTTTTCAAAAAAATGATTTAGTTTTTCAAATATATTCATAATAGATACATTAAGGAAAAAATTTTAATATTAAATAGTATATTATTTATATAATTATGACTGATAATATCAACATGAATATAGACGATTATACAAATAGCGACTTATTTGCGTTGTTATCTCTATCAGCAGAACTATCGACAAAATCGTTGATTCAACAACAAGCCTTAAAATTAAAAAAAGAGTTTTTGGATGAAGATTTTCACGCATTTATAAATAATGTAGAAGAACGATTAATTCGACATATTAAAAAAAGTTATGGGTTTGAGAATAATGTAATTAACTTTGGAGAAGAAATGAAACCATCTGACGAATTATCTCTTATCAACACAAATAATAATAAATACTACGAAAGAAATATTATTGAAAAGGTATTGGTAGTAGACACTAAATATAGAGATAATTTTATTACAGAAACATCTACTAATTTTAATATAGTATTACCTAATGTAGTAAAAAATGTTATTAGTATTCAATTGTCTGATATTGAGTTTCCAAATACATGGTATCCATTCGATGAAACTCAAGGTAATACATTTTTTCATATAAAAGCATCTTCTATGAGCGAATGGATAAGAGTTGACATATCTAGTCAGGCCTATTATTATCAAGATTTATTCGATTCTATAAATAAAAAACTTACTATGTTTTCAAATAATTTATCTGGCAATGATAGTAATTATAATTCATTTGAATTTGTAAAATCATCTCTTAATTTAGATTTAGAAAATGCTGGTGGAACACCTAGTGGTACCGGTACTATTTCATTTACTTCGGTAGATAGTTATATCGAAGATATATCCAATACTCTTGTTATAAGAGAAGATTATACAGGAACCGATGAAGTATCTGTAGAATATATCAATTATGATTTAGATTTTTTTTCAGACAATCCAAATGAACTCATATATTCTGGAAATGATCATGGTCGTTGTTCTAAATATTTAGGTTGGCATTTAGGATTTCGAAATATAGCACCAAATTTTTATAGTAATCAACAAAACTATACAAGCGAATCTACAATTGATTTGGGTGGTCCACGATATTTATATTTAATTATAGATGACCATAATAAGTATATGAATTCGTCATTTATTCCATTTTCTAGAAAAATGTCATCTATCAAAGATACGTTGAATATATTTGCACGAATTTCTTTACAAGGAGCACCCTTTTCTTTGTACAATTCAAATAGTTTTTCGGTATATTCCGACATAAGAAAATACAATGGATTAGTAGATTTGAGTCACTTATCCATAAAATTAATAGATGAATATGGTACTCCTTTGAATTTAAACCATAATGACTATTCTTTTACAATAAAGATGAATACGGTTCAAACCACTTAAATAAAATATCGTTTATGGTATTGGAACTATAAAACTCTTTGAAATGTTTTTTTATGGTATAATCTTCATTCCATGGAACATAACCATTGTGTAAATCTAAACACATATATATGATTGAAATCATATCATCTTTAAAATCATATATATAATTCGTAGTATGACAATTATAACTACAATATTTTTTGTTTCCAATTAATCCTTTGCATATAGTGTTACTATGAAATGTAGACAATCCAAAGTCAATTATATACAATTTGTTTTGATCTATTAAAAAATTTTCAGGTTTGATGTCTCTATGAATTACATTTAATTTGTGTAAATGTTCTAAAATACATTTTAATTGGTATATAATATCTATAGTAATGTGTTGTAGTGTTTGTGATTTATATTCCATAATAACATATAAATGACCTATATTTTTTATAACTGGTATATGTTTATATTTAGTATTCAATAAATAAGAATACATTTTCAGTTCGTTTTCCAACAATATTTTAGATGTATGATCATGATATGTCTTTACAATAACTTTATGCTGCTTTATTTTATGTGTCCCTTTGTATAAAGTTGAGAAATGACCATTTGAACTATAATGTTCTATTGTATAATTAGATAACATATAAAATAGAGCTATGAAATATTTAAATACTTCAGTATATATAAATTAATGTCTAAATCATTAATTGGTGGTGGGGGTCGTAGTGCGATTAGTTCTAACTATAAATTAACATTATTGAAAAATAATGTCTTAAGTATAGTTCAAAGAGTCTCTTTGGACCCACGTATAGATTTAAATACAATCATTGTTGAATCAAACAAATTAGATGAAGAAATCCAGAATACTACATCGAATGATATTAGTGATTCCATTTCGTTAATAAGTGAAAATGTAGAATCTATTTCGGGTATACTAGACCAAATTGAAATTAGTTTGAATGATGTGTCTATGGGTACATTATTGACTATTGCGGAATATATAAGTGGTGAAGTAATTTCTATATCCAATGAACTATATGTCATAGAGACGAGTTTAAATGATGTGTCTATGGGTACATTATTGACTATTGCGGAATCTATAAGTGGTGAAGTAATTTCTATATCCAATGAACTATATGTCATAGAGACGAGTTTAAATGATGTGTCTATGGGTCCATTATTGACTATTGCGGAATATATAAGTGGTGAAGTAATTTCTATATCCAATGAACTATATGTCATAGAGACGAGTTTAAATGATGTGTCTATGGGTACATTATTGACTATTGCGGAATATATAAGTGGTGAAGTAATTTCTATATCCAATGAACTATATGTCATAGAGACGAGTTTAAATGATGTGTCTATGGGTCCATTATTGACTATTTCGGAATATATAAGTGGTGAAGTAATTTCTATATCAAATGAACTATATGTCATAGAGACGAGTTTAAATGATGTGTCTATGGGTACATTATGGACTATTTCGGAATATATAAGTGGTGAAGTAATTTCTATATCCAATGAACTATATGTCATAGAGACGAGTTTAAATGATGTGTCTATGGGTACATTATGGACTATTGCTGAATCTATAAGTGGTGAAGTAATTTCTATATCCAATGAACTATATGTCATAGAGACGAGTTTAAATGATGTGTCTATGGGTCCATTATTGACTATTGTGGAATATATAAGTGGTGAAGTAATTTCTATATCCAATGAACTATATGTCATAGAGACGAGTTTAAATGATGTGTCTATGGGTCCATTATTGACTATTGTGGAATATATAAGTGGTGAAGTAATTTCTATATCCAATGAACTATATGTCATAGAGACGAGTTTAAATGATGTGTCTATGGGTCCATTATGGACTATTGCGGAATCTATAAGTGGGTCGGTTGTCTCTATTTCATATGAAATATTTATCCTACAAAAACAATTTGAATTTATATATTTGGAAACAAGTAATAATCCTATTTGGAATGATAATAAATTTGATAATTGGGCTTATATAGGTCGAGATTTATCCTATAGTATCATACAAGATAATTTAAATAGTATAGACGAATCCTTGAATAGTATATATGATAGTTCATTGATTTCTACAATAAATAGTTACGACACAATTTTAGAACAAATATCATTTGATTCAATAGACAAATCCTTAAATAGTATATATGATAGTTCATTGATTTCTACAATAAATAGTTACGACACAATTTTAGAACAAATATCATTTGATTCAATAGACAAATCCTTGAATAGTATATATGATAGTTCATTAATTTCTACAATAAATAGTTACGACACAATTTTAGAACAAATATCATTTGATTCAATAGACAAATCCTTGAATAGTATATATGATAGTTCATTAATTTCTACAATAAATAGTTACGACACAATTTTAGAACAAATATCATTTGATTCAATAGACAAATCCTTGAATAGTATATATGATAGTTCATTGATTTCTACATTGATTGAGTATAAAGATATTTTAGACCTTATTTCATTTGATTCAATAGACAAATCCTTGAATAGTATATATGATAGTTCATTGATTTCTACATTGATTGAGTATAAAGAAATTTTAGAACAAATATCATTTGATTCAATAGACCAATCCTTAAATAGTATATATAATAGTTTATTGATTTCTACAATAAATACATACAATAGGATTTTAAATGATCTATCTTTTGTCTCCATAGATCCTTTTTTTAATAACTTATTGGATAATAGTTTAGCCGATATAAAAGATTACATAGTAGAAACTATAAATACGAGTGTAAATACAATAATTGTTAATTCACAAGAAGCCATTTCACATGTAAATGATGTTATTACTGAATTAAACAATATTGATATTAATAAAGTATTTTAAATGATTATAATCGACAATGCAGTAAAATATATTTCGAATTTAAAAATTATATTATAATATATATTAAACAAAAGATATATATATTAGTATAGTATGATATTGAGTCCATTCCAAAAAGAAGCAATCCAAGGTATTGAAGACGGAAAAAATGTTTTAATTACGGCGCATACTGGATCAGGTAAAACATTACCAGCTGAATATGC
>Ga0181555_1004338_pt1 | contig 10942 bp, 8 predicted proteins | sample 011ome_15_FD_145601 | JGI IMG/M metagenome (GOLD analysis project Ga0181555, IMG submission 145601) | Coastal salt marsh microbial communities from the Groves Creek Marsh, Skidaway Island, Georgia - 011504AT metaG (spades assembly) | ecosystem: Environmental > Aquatic > Marine > Intertidal zone >...
AATAAAGTACGCTTGAGTAATAAAGTACGCTCGAGTAAGTAAAGCACGCTCAGGTAAGTCATGCCCGCTTGAGTAAGTAAAGTACGCACAAGGAAGGGGCTTCACTTGGGTAAAGAGTCCAGAGATGTGAGATGCCTTCGTTTTCCTACCATCTGGGTAGCCTAATCGAGGGGTTCCGTCATAGGCTTCGTGTAAAATATTAGAAAACTGAGTGTTGGATGCTGAATACCGCAAAGGTTTACTGGATAAAGGTGCTCTTAATTGGTGTCGCTTTCTGTACACAAGCGAGCATTGCAGACATTACAGGCGTCAGCGCCGGCAATAACTACACCTGCGTCATTATTGATGGTGCGGTAGAGTGCGGTGGTGAAAACTCCGATGGTCAACTTGATGTACCGTTGCTAGAAAATGTGACTGATTTGAGCGCAGGGGCTCGCGGTACGGTCTGTGCGATATCGTCCAAGGGCATTAGCTGTTGGGGCAGACAGTCTGACGGGTTATTGCAAGTGCCAGATGTACCGTCTCCATCGAGGGTCTCCGTCGGGTTTCGGCATGCTTGTGCACTTGGCGCACAAGGCATTCAGTGCTGGGGCATTAATGATCACGGGCAGACGACTCCTCCGAGCTTAGTTGATGTGACTGAGATTGCCGCTGGCGATGATTTTAGTTGTGCCATTGCCCAAGGCAAGGTGGTTTGCTGGGGAAACGATGAAGATGGCAGGACTGCGCCACCCGCGATCCAAAATCCCGAAGTTTTAAAGCTATCGACCCATGCTTGCGCCGCGAGCAGGGATCGCCTCGTGTGTTGGGGACCGAATGATTTTGGTGAAAGTCTAGCGCCGCCCTTTAGCGAAATCACTGACATTGGCGTTGGCGGTTTGCATAGTTGTGCGATCTCTGAGGGCCGGGTAAATTGCTGGGGTTTCGGGTTACAAAGTCAGTTATTGGTGCCAGCAATACAGTATCCGAGATTGCTGGCGCTAGGCAGTGGGCATAGCTGCGCCGTCGGCGATAATGGTCTTGTCTGTTGGGGGCGTCAGCGCAGTTATCTAAATGGCGAGGGGGATATGGCGTTTGTTGCCGGGGTTGCGCCGCCTGTTGAACCCGAAACGGTGAGTTTGTATGACTACTTCAAGCGCCCCAAGCCGGTTTTAGTTGAAGAGACTACGCCAGAAGATTTTGCCGATGAGTTGCCTGTGCTTCGAGCTGTGCTAGCAGGGAATATGATCATTGGCTCGGGTAGCACCCATAGTTGCACATTGGTTGAGGGAAAAGTCACCTGTTTTGGTGATGAAGATGCAGGGCAGATTGCGGTACCTAGCTTGACCAACGCACGCCAGGTGAGTGCGGGATTCGACTTTTCGTGTGCGATCGCCGACGAAGGGGTTGTCTGTTGGGGCGATAATTCTCGGAATCAAACAGAACCGCCTTTCACCATAAACCCAATTCAGATTGCAACAGGTGGTCGTCATGGATGTCTGCTTGATGGCGCGACGGTTGCCTGCTGGGGTTGGAATTTTAATGGACAAACCAAGGTCCCGGATGACCTTAGAAACCCAAGGCAGGTCACGACGGGGCTCTATCATAGTTGTGCCCTTGATGATGTGGGGGTGCGCTGTTGGGGCTCAAATGCCTATGGTCAAACCGAAGTGCCAGCGCTCACAAACCCAAAATTTATCAGCAGTGGTTTGGGTAACCATAACTGCGCGGTCGACGATACCGGCGTTGTGTGCTGGGGTGACGACGAACATGGTCAGGCACAGAATATGGCGCTGGTACGACCGATTGATGTCAGTGTGGGTTATGAGCACACCTGCGCGTTGGATGAATCTGGCGTGCACTGTTGGGGTAAAAATACTCAAGGTCAAACCGATGTTCCGGTGCTAGATGCGCCTAAACAAGTCAGTGTTGGGGGCAATTACAGCTGCGCTGAGGATGCCACCGGCCTCGTTTGTTGGGGGTATATGGGGCTTGAGCCCGTCTCGGTACCAGGCCCAAGTTAGCAGGTTGTCTGAACGTGGGCTTTTTAGCCCGCCCCGTAAATACTTCGCGCTAGTCTCCACACGCCTAAGAAAGTACTTCAGATTGGCATCGACACTGGCATCGCCTTCCGACTTTGGTTAAGCTGCCCGCCGCTGATTCGTCTTGCTAGGAATGCTATGACAGTTTTCAAAAATCTTCAGGTGGAGCGGCGTCCTCCTCTGGGGCTCATTACGCTGAATCGACCAGATAAGCATAATGCGATTTCCCTAGAAACGTTGCAGGAGTTGCACCATGCGGTGGACCTGTTGTCAGAAGACGAGGATATTCGCGTGCTCAGTTTTTGGGGTGCAGGCGGTAAGGCCTTTGCCTCGGGATCAGATCTATCGGAGGTCGCCGAGCGCGATTTAAAAAAGGGTATGGAACCCATTGTCCAAGGTCTAGCGGCTAAGCTTGAAGCGCTTCCGAAAATTACCATCGCCGCCATTGATGGCATTTGTATGGGAGGTGGCCTAGAGCTGGCGCTAGGATGCGATCTGCGTATTGCGACGCCGCAAAGCCGTTTTGCCACGCCAGAAGGCAAGTTAGGCATTATTCCTGGTGGCGGTGCGACGGCGCGATTACCGCGGCTTGTGGGTAAAGGCTGGTCTTTGGAAATGCTGCTCATGGGTCAACCCATGGCGGCCGATCAAGCGTTACATATTGGTTTGGTGACGCGTTTGGTGGCTGCAGAGCATCTTCCCAGTGAAGTAGAAAAAATGGCTGAACACTTAGCAGGTTTTGCGCCCTTTGTGCCGCATTTTATGAAAATGATGGTTCAGCAAGGCTTAGAAGGCAGCTCGGCTGCAGCTTTGGCGATGGAGAAATTCGCCCAGAGCGCTTTGCTGCAGACCGAAGACAAGGTTGAAGGTATAGAAGCATTTCTTGAAAAACGGCAGCCCCAATTCAAAGGCCGGTAAGCAGGCACTTTAGAGATCGCTTGATTTTAGGCGATGGCTAGGCAAGTCGATAGCTGAATCTAGTTTGGATTCCCGTCTCTGCATTGATCTGACCCAAAAAACTGCCAAGCCTCCTCTGAGATGCCGTCACCGTCTCGTTCCGTTAGAGCTTTTATGAGCCGGCAACGGCCGTTTTGGTCCAGAGCGGGGTTGTTAATAATGGCCATAACGATGTCAGTCTCAGTCAGCGCATCTGTCGACACCACCAATCCTTGATCAGATGCTGCATCGAGCACCATAAATTGCTCCTGTCCTGCATCGCTGTCCCACTTAGGCCATTTTGTTTGGTTGTGCTCAAGCCCTTGTCCGGGGTCTCCAAAATAAGCAAATTCGGCCCAATAATTGCGCAACTGTGAGGATAACAATTGCGCTTCGTCGAAGTTGTCGCCAATTACCAAATTTGCAACGATTGTTTGCTCCATTGCCTGAGGGAATAAAAACAATAGTTCGATGGCGTGGCCCGCGCCAATTAAATTCTGGTAATCAAGTTCACCAAAGGCCGGCAAGTCGTCCCAGTCAAAGCGATAGGCGTACACGGGTTGTCCAAGTTCTGTCAGCAGTCTCGCGATCTGATCGACAGCGCGCAGTTTCCAAAATTTTGAGCCATATTGACTCAGGGCGTTATAGTACGCTGGGTCTTTAATTTTAAGGGGCATTCGATCGATAAAGGCCCATAGACCACTTCCTTGGCCCCAATCTACGAGCGTGGGATCCATGGCGTTAAACAGTTTGGTCTCGTCTCGGTTGGTACCGATGAGCAGGGGAATCTGCGGTCTATTTGGATTTTCAAACGCGCCCGTAATGCCACCTTCCGGAATGACGTAGCCATCCGGGAAGACTCGGGTCATGCCAACGCCCTCGGGCCGCGCTTTACGCTCGGCGCTGAGGATCTCAGAGGGGGTCCGTGTCCTTAAAAAGTCTGCGATCTCAGGATAGGTCATAGCGCTGATCCTAGCTTTAGCACTTTCAGGGGCCAAGGCAGGCTCAGCTTGTTGCATCAGCGCCAAAAGAATTTCATGACTGCTCAAGCTGGCGGAGATTTGAGATTCAGGATAGGGTTGTTCGGCAGCGTCAATATCACTAACTGAGACAATCCCGCTTTGAATAATGGCTTTGTGAAAGAGTCCGTTTGCGAGCGGCGATGCCATCAGCGCTGCGACATTGTGGCCGCCTGCAGATTCTCCAGCAATGGTAATGTTGTGCGGGTCGCCGCCAAAGCGCTGTATATTATCTTTTACCCATTGCATGGCCGCTATAGTATCCAGTGTACCGAAATTTCCTGATTGATCTGCGGCTGAGGTCGAGCCTGTCCTAAGGGCCGGATGTCTGAACCAACCGAGGGATGCGAGCCGGTACTGAATGGTCACAACGATGAGCTTCTGATCGCGCACCAAGTGAGAGGGATTGTAGGTAGCTGCAGAACCAATAATGTTCGCACCGCCGTGTATCCATACCATGACAGGAAATCCAGATTCCGGAGGGGCAGAACCCGCTCCCGGAGCGAAAACATTGAGATAGAGACAATCCTCAGACCCACTGTAATCGTCATCTTCCTGAAACCAGGAACCTTGGAAGCATGCCGGCTGAGTGCTTGTCGCATCGAGGGGGGCCGTCCATGGGATGGGCGGCAGCGGCGCCCGCCAGCGCAGAGACCCCAGCGGTGGTTGGGCGAATGGGATGCCGCGCCAAATTTTTAAATCGCTATCTTTGGTGCCAACAACCGGTCCAGAGTTTGTCTGAACAAGCAGTTCGGGGTCCGATCGGTTACACCCTGAGATGAAGGCCAAGATCGCGAACGTCAACATGGCAAGTCTACAGTGGGGATGTGTCATAAAGTTTTTCATCAAACATCACTCGACGGTATTGGGCGCGATCTAACAAGTGCGCGATGGCTTCGTTTTAGGGCCGAATGAGCTTTGGCCTTTGGGCTAGGCACGTGGTCACTAAGGAAGGGGATGGCGGCGCAGTTACTACAGCGTCGCCAATGGTTCAAACTGGTCAGGCGGGATCTCTGCGAAGGTATCAATTGCTTGGTTCTCTATACGAGCTTAGTGCTGGAAAAACGTCTTCGGAAAGCTGACTGAGAACTTCCTCAGGGCGGGATCCGAGATTGAAATCAGGAACGATGAATTCATCAACGCCCAACTCAGCATAGGCGCCAAAGATCTCTTGCAACTCTGACACTGACCCGGCGACCGTTGCTTGGGTGTTCTGGCGCATCTTCAAGGCGAATTTGTGATCGTCTGTCAAAAACACAAGCGCCACAATCGTCCGTCGCAGGGTGGCGGGGTCTCTCTGAAGTCGTAAGCAGTGTTGATCGAGAATCTCGATTTTACGTTTTGCGGTTTCCAAAGTACCCCAAACGTTCCACTCATCGGCGTATTGCGCGGTGATTCTTAAAGTGACTTTCTCACCACCGCCACCCACCAAAAGGGGCAAGGGGCTCTGTATGGGTTTTGGTTCAAGGGGTGCACAGTCGAGGGTATAGTGCTTACCTGAAAAACTTGCTGAATTGGCACAGGTTAAGGCTTTAACGACCTGGCAAGCCTCCTCAAGTTTTTCTAGGCGCTCGGCAACGGAGAAAAAAGGAATGCCATATTTTCGGTGCTCGTTTTCTTGCCAACCCGCACCGATCCCAAGCACCATACGTCCACCAGAAATATGGTCGATGGTGGTCGCCATTTTTGTTAGCACGGCGGGGTGGCGATAGGTGTTGCCGGCAACCAAAGTGCCCAATCTGAGTCTGGGCACCGCTGCAGCAAGCGCGGAAAGTGTGGTGAAGGCCTCTGGCCAGGGCGCTGAAGTGTCCTCAGCATTTGGCATAAAATGATCAGCCAGCCACAAGCCGTGCCACCCTGTCTGCTCGACATGGTGGGCTAGTGCGAGGAGACGATCATAGGGATGTGTCGGCCTTGGCCAAAAGCTAAATTTCATAGAATGTCCTATTATAGGAAAGGGCAGGTTTGCGCGCTTTGTAAGTGCATATTGCTGGCGCAGAAGAGGTAGTATCGTCGCTTTATCGATGGCGTGTAAAGCTGGTGGTCAATCGATCGGTGGTGGCAGGCTAAGCGTGTTGGCGCTGCTACCAGCCATCGAGGTGAAACTTTTTAGGGTTATTGCAAAAGGAGAATCCTATGGATCTCAATATCGTCGAGGATGTGACCATCGGGCAGTACTTTTTACAAGCTGCAAATCAGTGGCCGGACGCCGAGTGCCTGATCTTTCCCGATCATAGGCACACTTATCGGAGCCTAAAGATCGCAGCGCTCAAAAGAGCAGCCAGTTTTGCCGCGCTAGAGGTTAAGGCAGGTGACCATGTTGGCCTGTTAATGGCAAATTGCCCCGCCTATATTGAGTGCCTTTTAGGCTTGCAGTGGCTGGGAGCGGTCGCGGTGCCAATCAACGCTCGCTACAAGGCAGAAGAGTTGGCGTATGTGATCGAAAATGCCGAGCTCAAAGTTGTTGTCACCCATGATTTGATCAGCGAGTATGCTGACTTCGGTGCTTTGTTGGATTCGGCCGCGGCATTAATGACGGGAGCCACCCTTGACAACCGAGTGATGCTGGGCGCTCCCCGAACTGGGTTTTTGTCCCAAGTTGAGTTTGACGCGTTGGGCGAAAGCCCCAATGAAGACCAATTGGCAGAAGCATTAGCGGCCGTGTCGCCGATGGACTCCGCCATCATGATGTACACCTCTGGGACGACGGCACATCCCAAAGGTTGTCCGATGCATCACCAGATGCTTGTTCAAAACGGCATCAATATGAACCGCAGCCGATATTTTTTAACCGAAGAAGATCGATTTTGGGCGCCGTTGCCCATGTTTCATATGGCTTCAATTTTACCGCTGCTCTGTTGTATTGATGCTGGAGCGGCGCTTCTCTCCATGTTGCACGTAGACGCTGGCGAGAGTCTTAAAATGATGGAGCAAGAGCGGGTCACAGTAGCGTTTCCGTCGTTCCCGACCATCACAGCAGCGTTAATTGGTCACCCTGATTTTGCCAAGCGCGATCTATCTGCAATTCGACGTTTGAACAACGTCGCCCCACCAGACGTGCTGCGCCAGTTTCAAGCAGCGTTTCCGCAATCCGTACAAACCGGCGCATATGGTCTGACAGAGGCAGGGGGCGTCATTGCTTTTAATCACCCCGATGAGCCCCTTGAAACTCGGTTAACGACCTGCGGCAAGCCGATGCCAGGGTTGGCAGCAAAAATTGTCAATCCTGAGAGCCTTGCAACCTGCGCCGACGGCGAGGCAGGTGAAATTTGGCTGAAAGGCTATGCGGTGTTTAAGGGGTATTTTAAATCTCCAGAGAAGAACCAAGAAGCCTTTCATGACGGTTGGTTCCGAACCGGTGATTTGGGCGTGCTGAGGTCAACCGGTGAGATCGAATTCCATGGCCGCATCAAAGACATGCTGAAGGTCGGTGGTGAAAACGTCGCAGCGATCGAAATTGAATCGCTGTTATCCCGGCATCCAGCCGTAAAGTTAGCACAAGTCATTGGTGTTTCGGATCCGAGATTAGAAGAGGTTGCCTGTGCCTATATTGAATGCCATGAAGGCACGCATGTGGAGGCCGCGGCATTAATCGATTTTTGTCAGGGTAAAATCGCCAGCTTTAAAATTCCCAGGCACGTTCGACACGTGAGCGAATGGCCGATGTCCACCACCAAGATACAAAAATATGTGCTTCGGCAGTGGTTTGATGCCGAAGTTATGGAGGGCTAGTGGCTGCAGTCGGATAACGTCCGAGCAGCAGTACCAGCACCACAGCGGCCGCAAACGCTGCAGCGCCGATCGCAAAGCCAAAGGTATAACTGCTAGTACGTTCATAAATTTCAGCGAATAACGCTGGCGCGATGCCTGATGCTGAGGCGAGCGCCGCATATAAGACACCATAGATCTTGGGGTAGTGCTTGGGGCCAAAATAGGTCGCAGCAAGAAATGCCATTAAGTCCAGCTCTGCGCCTGCAGCGAAACCGAGTAACAGCGCCGCAATGCGGGCATTTTCGAGACTCAAGTCATGCCATAGCAAAAGGCATCCTAATATCGGGAGCGATAATGCGATGGCGGCGACCGCCGGTGCCCAAAAACGATCGACACAATAACCAATGGTCAGACGGCCTATGATGACTGCTGTTCCAAATAGGCTCATGGTTTGTGCAGCATCAACAGCAGAGATCCCTGTGTCGGTCAATGCTGGAATCAAATTTGGGATTAGCCCAGATTGGGCGATATAAACTAAAAATATTGATAGGAGCAAGACCCAAAAGCGGTAGCCTTTCATGGACTGCGTGAGGGTAATCCCCCAACTAGCCGATGACGCTTGGTCACCCGCAACTGCAATGGCACGAGGTTTGAAAAATCCGTAGACCAGTGGTCCAGCGACGAGAACTGGAATTAGCGCCAGGGCCACATAGCCCATGCGCCAGCCGTAGTCCGCCATAATTGCGGCAATCACCGGTGGCACCAGCACTGCGCAAAGTCCCGTTCCTGATAATACCAACCCCAAAGCAAGGCCGCGGTGGACATGAAAGTTAGCGGTGACCGCGGTGGTCCAGGTTACTGGAATCGTGCCCGCACCCAAAAAGGCCATAGCGCTGTAGGCAAGATAAAATTGCCATAAAGCCCCCGTGGCAAGCGCCGGCATCAAAAATGCCAAGCTCAGACCAGCAAGACCGATAAGGGCAATACGACGTGGTCCCCAGCGATGTATGAGCCAGCCAATTGCCGGCGAGGTGATGACGCCAAAGCCAGTGCTAAAGAGCAGCGACAGCTGAAACTCTGATCTCGACCAACCAAAGGTCTCCGTGACCGGCCCAACGAACAATCCCATAGTGTAAAAGGGTAAGACAATGGAGCTGCAGATTACCCCGACGCAAGCCGCCAATAACAAAGGCGCCTGTTGCGTGAGCTCGTTGGCGGTGATGCGTGACAAATCCATAAATCGTATTCGCTTTTAACCTTTGCCAACGCTAAGGCAATTTGCTGCGTTTGCATAGGGGTCGCAGGCCCTTAGGGTTGTATGGTGATAAGCTGTGTAAAAGAATATGGGTTGGGTGCTGATACTTATGTGGGAGCGTCAGCATTAGCAGACCTAAAGCGCTCAAGTCGAACATTAACCAAGGCGCGCAGCGCACTGAGTGTGATTATGAGCAAAACCTAAGGAGGCGGAATGCGTAGGGACATGCCTGAAAAAGGCCGAAAAAGGCCGAGATTTTGGCTCGATTAAAGCGGAGATGATCGCGCGAGGGCAGCGAGATGTTCGTTGGCGTGAGGGTAAGACTGCGGTCTACGTCTTTCACGCCGGTGATGACGTGTTAGAAGTACAGAAGCAGGGGTATTTGCTCTACATGTCAGAAAATGGCTTGGGTCCAGCAGCTTTTCCGTCCTTGAATCAAATGGAAGCTGAAGTTGTAGGGCAAGGACTTGCGTTGCTTAATGGCTCATCTGATGCGGTCGGTCATATGACATCAGGCGGGACAGATTCCATAACGATGGCTGTTAAAGCCGCCCGAGATTTTGCTCGCAGCCGAGCCCAGTCTGAACCTTACAATTTGGTTATGCCTTACTCGGCGCACCCTGCCTTTGATAAAGCCGCCGCGATGATGTCCCTTGAGGTCCGCCGTGTTCCGGTAGGCCAAGATTATCTGGCGGATGTCGACGCCATGGCGGCGGCGGTGGATGCATCAACCATTATGCTAGTGGGATCGGCCCCAAGTTTTCCCTATGGTCTGATCGATCCAATGGGTGCCCTTAGTGATCTAGCGGTAAGTCGCGATCTTTGGCTTCATGTTGATGCTTGCGTGGGTGGTTACCTAGCACCTTTTGTACGAATGAATGGGGAGGATCTACCGGCCTTTGATTTTGCCCTTCCTGGTGTTTGTTCAATGTCTGCTGATTTGCACAAATATGGCTATTGCGCCAAAGGCGCGAGCACGGTGTTTTTCCGAACCGCACACCATCGTGACTTCATGACCTTTGACCATAAGGATTGGCCGGCGGGCCGAATGGTGACCCCGACCTTAGCAGGGACGAGGCCTGGGGGTGCGATATCCTCAGCCTGGGCGGTAATGCAGTATCTTGGGGTTGAGGGTTATAGGGCTAAGCAACTCAGCGTAACCAACGCACGTGCCCAAATTGAAGTAGGCGTAAAAGCGCTGGGGTTTGAGGTCTTAGGTGAACCAAAGCTTGGGATTTTGGCTTTTTCACACCCGACGCTGAACGTGTTTGCGATCTCAAAGAAATTGTATGAGCGCGGCTGGGTTACCAGCCTTTGTACCGCACCAAAAGCGCTGCACCTGATGCTGTCTCCTTTCCATGAAACCGTGGTGAACGTTTATTTGGCGGATTTAGCGTGGGCGCTCAATGCAGTTGCTGAGGGTGCGACGGATGCGGTCTCAGAAGTCCGCTACAGCTAATTCACTCCCAGTCAGGGCCGACACTTGTCCGGTGCGGAAAGTCCGAGGGCTTTAACGCTTGATTCGAACCGTAACGAGATACACCGCCGTCCACCATCAAGGTCTCACCGGTAATGAATCTCCCAGCCGGTGAGACCAAAAACACGACGCCATTAGCGATGTCCTCGGGCGTGCCTGATTGCGGGATCGGCGTTTCACCGATGTCATCCAAGACGTCATCATCATAAGTTGCCGCCATCCCGGGGGTTTTGATCGCTCCGGGGCCCAGACAATTAATCCTGACCTTAGGTCCCCATTCATAAGATAAGCTTCGGGTCAGTTCAGCGACCCCCGCTCGGGCAGCGCCAGAGTGAGCGATACCTGGATTACCTCTGCCCACAGTCATGGTGATATTGCAGATCACGCCGCCGCGCCCATTGAGCATTTGTTGGCCTAGCGCTTGGATCATATTCCAAGTGCCGTTGAGGTTTAGGTCGATAATGGTTCGCCAGCCATTGGCACTATATTGCGCAGCGGGCTGTGGGAATTGCCCGCCGGCGTT
>Ga0181555_1004341_pt1 | contig 10938 bp, 9 predicted proteins | sample 011ome_15_FD_145601 | JGI IMG/M metagenome (GOLD analysis project Ga0181555, IMG submission 145601) | Coastal salt marsh microbial communities from the Groves Creek Marsh, Skidaway Island, Georgia - 011504AT metaG (spades assembly) | ecosystem: Environmental > Aquatic > Marine > Intertidal zone >...
ATCCGAAGGTTCAGGAGCAAAGCGCCAAAATCAACTGGGCGCTGAATCTGGTGCTTGCCCTGGTCGTCAGCATTGCGGGGGTTTACCTGCTTACCCAAACCGACACCCCAGACTGGCTCGCTCTCAAAGTACTAGCAGTGGGCGCAATCTTCTGCGCGGGGGTGCTGCTTGATCTGTTATTCAAACCCGCCGTTGATTTGTTTATCGCCTTGGGATCGACCCCCGAAGACCCCGAACTAAACGCGGCTTACGCACGAGCGCTCTCGCCGGTATACAAATCAGTACTGGCGATTTATGCCTTTGCCTTGATCGCAGCAGCGCTGGGGGTATTCAAATGAGAAAATGCGCTTTTGACTCATCCTCATCTGCTCATAACAGATCGTATCGCGTCATCTCTGCAGTTGTGGGCCTGATATTGAGTTCAGTTGCCGTCGCCGACTTTGAAAATGAGATCGCAGCCGAGGGTGGTAAGTGGGCTCAATACTATGAGCAAGGGGATCTCGACGGCCTGATGACGCTGTATGTCGACGACGCAATCGTTGCGCTGCACGGGCAACCAGCACTGTTTGGCATAGCGGCCATACGCGATTATTTTTCGACCCGCATCGGCAAGGCAGAATCAATTTTTGAGCTCGACTATGAGTTAAGAGAAACCCACGGAGAGATTGCATACATCATCAGCAAGTATTGGCTCAAAGCCGTTGACAAACAGAGCGGCGCCACCTATCGGGATGCCGGGAGGTCTCTACTGGTTTATAAAAAACACAACGGTCAATGGAAAATCGCCGCGGATATTGATCAGGCTACCCCCGATGTGAGTTGGCCTGCGCCATCGGGTCTCGAATGAGCAAGTAAGCACTGGGCGTGAGACACTTTATACATGTGCTGTGACCCTATAGCCCGTCTTGAACGACGGCATATCTGATGCAGAAGCAGTGGCGTCTCGCGTCGCGTCCCGAGGGCATACCTGACCGGTCTCATTTTGACTTGGTCGAAGTTCCCATTCCCGCAATTGAGCCGGGTAAAGCCGTTGTCAAAACGCTCTATCTCGGCGTTGCACCCGTGATGCTGCGTTACATGCGCAACGAAACCGACTTCGAATCACCCATAGCGCTGGGCAGCGTCATGGCCGGCCGCGGCGTCGCGCAGGTGATGGAAAGCGACTGTAGCGACCTGCCCGTTGGCGCCATTGTTCAAGCGCGTGTGGGCTGGCAGGAGTATGCGCTAATTGATACCTCGCAGCGGCCGGCACCCTTTATCCTGCCCGCCGATTTACCCCTGTCACATGGTATCGGCGCCGTATCTCTATCCGGCATTACGGCGCTGGTCGGCCTACGCGAAATTGGTAATGTGAAACCGACCGATCACATCCTCGTCTCAGGGGCTGCAGGTGGCGTCGGTAGTCATGTTGCAGAAATTGCCAAGGCGCTTGGCGCAACGACCGTTGTCGGGATTGCTGGTGGCCCGGAGAAGTGTCATCGTCTTTCGACGGCAATGGGATATGACGAAGTCATCGACTATAAAAATCAAGACATAGATCAGGCGCTGGATAAAACCTTTCCCGATGGCATTGATCTTTATTTTGATAACGTGGGTGGTGCGTTACTAGACAACGTATTGGGTCGGATCAACCGTCGAGCCCGCATAGTAATCTGCGGATCGATCTCTGAGTATCTTATTGACAAGGAAAAGCGGCACAAATTTATAAACGTTCAGAATCTGGGGCGTCAGGACGCCAAGATGGAAGGCTTTTTCGTTTTCGACTATGAAAACCAATACCCCGCCTGTATCGATACCCTCGCCAACTGGGTGCGAAACAAAACGCTTAATCCTGTAGAAGATATCTCGGAAGGCATTGAATCAATGCCAGACGCGCTAGCAGATCTCTATCTCGGTAATAACCTGGGCGTCAGGATGGTGCGCGTCGGCGACCCGGAAGTCGCTGTTTGATCACGCCAGCCCCGATGTGACGCGAGCTGCACCCACCGAGCTGACCGGAAGCGTATTCTCAGATAAATATTTAGGGCGGGTTCTTCCCAGCGAAAAAAAAGGGCGCCTGCCGGCGCCCTATTTAAGCTTGAGATCCGAATCAGAATTTCAGCTGAATCTCTGCACCAAAGTAACGAGGACGGTTTGGCGTACCAAACGACCAAGCGCCGGGAGCATAAACAGGCGTCGTGTTATTGGGGCCAGAGGCAACGTTATTGCCACCCACGTCTAGGAACGACATCAGATAAGTCTCGTCAGTTAAGTTTTTACCAAACAGTGAGATAGTCCAATTTTCAGTTTCCCAGTTGATTGATGCATCAACCAACCCGAATGCCTCCACGAGAGATGGGTTATCGGTATATCCAGCGCCACCTGCAGCGACCGGAATAGTTTTATCCCCACCATCCGCACTGGCTGAGATGTAGTAATCGTCTTTCCAGGTATAATTCAGCGTTGCCACGAAGAAGTGGCCTTCAGCCATCTGACGTTCAAAAAGTAATCCCAGGCCCGCCGTCATGTCTGGCGCACGCCTGAGGGCAATGCCACTCAGATCGACCATACCTGTCGCGCTGCTAGCCATAAAGTCATCAAATGATGCATCCAACAACCCCACGTTACCCCGCAGCGACAAACCCTCAGTGACAACCCAGATAAAGTCCATTTCAAGGCCTTCCATCTTCGCGGTTGACGCGTTCTGGACAACAGTCAAAGTAGCTTGCCCGTCGGTACCGGGTTTTACAATGTCCTCCTGCTTGTCGTTGTACTCGATGGTGAACGCGGCCAAGTTCAGCTGAAAGCGGTTGTCAAACATAGTAAACTTGGCACCCGCCTCCCAACTCTCCACCGACTCGGGATCATAAGGTCCGGTGTTTCCTGGCGCCGTTGCACGGCCGTTGAACCCCCCTGAACGAAAACCCTCAGAGTACGTTACATACGCCATACCGGCATCGAACGAGTATTGCGCAGCTATTCTAGGAGTGAACTCGTCCCAAGAAGCCGTACCATCAAACGAATCATCGTAGACCGAAGCCGCCCATGATGGGCAGTTAGCGCCCCATGCGGCCCCTTGCACCGTCCCACCCAATAAATATGGATATGGGTCAAGAGTCTTATCGCGACCAGAGATATCGGTATAGGCAACAGACCCTGGAGGCAGCCCCAGTAATGTTTGCAGTGGGTTAACCGGATAACCCGTCACCGTCATACAGGCCTCCTTTTCCTCGTCAATCCAACGGCCTCCGACAGAAAGCATCAGACGATCAGTGACATCCCAATCGACCTGACCGAAAACCGCTGTCGATTCGACCTCTTGATGATAAAGAGGCGACGCCGAGTAGTTGGTAACTGTAGCTGCAATTGGATTTATGTTGTTAAGAACTCCTGTGTTTTGTTGGAGGGTGTAATCGCTCTCCCACAGAAATAAGCCAAAGGTGGACCGAAGACTGTCGCTCCAGTCAGACTCCAATCTGAACTCGTAGCTGGTCTGGTTTTCGAGTGTTGGGCGGTCTGTCCAGAATACATTGCTTGAGGTGCCGTCAAATTCATTGAGGGCCTGCTCTTCTGTCTCACGATCACCAAAAACAAATGCCAATTTGTGGTTGTCCGCAAATTGCCAATTAGCGTGGATGGTGATTGCATCCGTTCTCAACTCAGAATACTGGTCATCAGTGGTGTAAACCGTGTATAGATCATCGTCCGACCTATTGACTCCACCCAGACACTCTCCGGTAGGAGCGCCGGTGGCTAGGTTGAGGCAAGCAAGTCCATAAAAGCCCTCACCCGGCGCAGTGAGAGCAGCGAGTGGCCGAGTGGGAGAGTCATCATCGAAGTAGTCGTAGATCACCCGAAAGTCAAAGCTATCGTTTGGCGCAAAAAGCACATCCGCTGTCATCATCAAGAGGTCGTTCTCACCCTCCTTCTCGTTACGCGTGGCGTTGTAAAAGTACTCACCACCTTTGATGCTCGCGGCAGAGAGCTTGACAGAAACACCACCCATCTCTGGAAGATTGATCAGGCCTTTAAGGTCTGTCTGACTGTCCTCTGCGAAGGTGCCCACCACCTTACCGCCCCATTCACCCGTCGGCTTGGATCGGATCACATGCACCAGGCCGCCAATGGTGTTGCGGCCAAACAGAGTGCCCTGGGGACCCCGTAGCACCTCTATTCGCTCCGCATCCCACATATTTCTAAGGGCGCCAGTGGTGGAAGAGAGGTATATACCGTCCTGATAAATCGCTACCGCCGGGTCAAAGCTCTTTTCTACTTCGGCATGCTGCATACCGCGGATAGAGACGCCCACCGTGCCATTGCCCAAGATCGGGTTAATGATCAGATTGGGGGACATGCCAGTAATGTCGTCGATTGTCCGCGCAAAAGATTTTTCGATAGCATTTGCGTCCATTGCCGACATGGAGATGGCCACATCCTGCATGTTTTCTTCGCGCTTTTGCGCTGTGACGACAACTTCTTCGATTTGCGTAGTAGTCGTTCGCTGCGCATGTGCCTGGGCCGAAATGGCCATGGATACTGCGACAGCGAGAATTGAAGTTTTACGAATCGTGCTCATGGAGTCCCTCAACAGTTATGCTGTTATTAAAAGTGAAAAGGCCAACGGTCTAGAGCCGTCTGTCAGTTTGTCCGGACCAATCCTACCAGAAAGCCTGTTGGAAATACCCCATAAAACCGCCTCTGGATGACAATTTGGTATACATTTATACCATATCCAATTCAGATTGAAATCCATTCACGGGGCAGAGCCTGAGCTGCACACAGTGCAAATTTCGAGCAGCGCTAATCCACCTCGATGATCTCGAAACCCTGCGTCGCCGTTTGCCATTTCAGTAATATGTCGTAAGACCTGCCGTCCAAAATGGCACCAACAATAGAAATTTCATCAGTTGAGCTAACACACTGACCGACGCCTAAATTAAATACAGTACCGGATGGAAAAAAATCCTCATGGAATTTGGCCACCGAAAAGGTGCTTGTCGAATCTTTAGACACCCCGTTTTGATCTATCGCTCTGGCAGTAATCGTGTGCTGACCTGCGCTCAATAGACCATACCCAAAGGCCATTGAGAAACCGGAAAGATTTGAACTTTCTATGTCGGGGAATCTATCACCGACATCGTTTCGCTCTCCCCCGTAAGGAATGTCAGTAAAGTAACTGCCGTCGATGTAGATCTCTACACGATCAATCCCCGCAGTCGCTACCGCCCACCCTCTCAAATTGCCTATGCCCGCCGAAACACCACCCCCGGCGGGCTCCTCGAGATTGATTTCTAACGTGTTAGTCGGAGTACCCGCGCTCTCGAATACCGCCTCTACCGTGCAGGTACTGGATGTCGCATCGATGATAAAAGTGTTACCACTCAGCGTGCCCACACAAGTCCCGGTGACCCCCGCCAGCTGAAACCCGGCCTCTGCAATAAATTCGATTTGCGTCGCCTCTCCGCGTCGTAGCTTTCGAGCAGACGGACCCTCAACCCCCCCCCCTTCGGAAGCTGCGATTCGGATCAAATCATATTCGCCGGTGTACTCGTCATCCCATTCCAAGTGAACCGAGTCGATCAGCTGTTGCGCAATGGGGTTCAGGTAAGTCATCCAAGACTCGACCAAATCGGTGCCAAAAGGATGGGGCTCATCAATCTCAGTACACAGTGTCAACCCCATAGCTTGCCCCGCCTCTACGACAACTTCGCCAGGATCATAGGGCTGTGAGAGGACGTCACCACCGGGGGTCTTGTATGAGAAACGCCGAATTTCGATGTCCATCTGGGTATTGTTGGCCAGGTAGTGGCCTCGCTTGAGACCCTCCAAACCGTCATCAGTCTCACATTCCTCCTCAGACCCATAATCGTTGACCAGTTCATAGGTGAACCCTGAGTCCTGATATCCCGCCACCATGTGGCGAGTATTGTTGAACCCCGTGGCGTTATCGGCCGACTCTGGATCGCCAATGACTACGCCGCAGGCGCTTCCTCGGCACTCATTAATTCTTGGGTTGGAAAAAACGCGGATCTCATACTCTTCGCCGTAACTCATTATGGTCTTGAATCTCGGGGAGCCCTCACTGACATGGCCCCAGCTAAAGCTGTAGGCTGCCGCATCGCCCTCTTCTGCAATACGGCGCTCGTGCAAGGAGCCCAACAAATGACCTATCTCGTGGGCAAATGTTGTATCGGTGCAGTAGTAACCATCGCTGGATGAGCCCGCGGGCTGCCAGAGGACCGTCGCCGCGAAGGCATCTCGAAATGGCAGACCTTGATAAACGCCTATTGTCGCTATCCCACAGGATTCGTCGTCCTCGGGTACGGTATCCAGTAGCGCTACCACCACATCTGCATCGTAGAAACTGCGATCTTGATCTATGGAGGAGAAAGGTGCCGAGGCCTCTCGCATCTTGTCCAACAACGTATCTTGTATTTCCGAGGGAATATTGAGGGGGAGTCGCCCCACTACGTTCAACTGGATGTCAATTTGGCTGTCGCTGAACGCCTCATTGGCAACCTCCATTACCGTATCTACCGCAAGGTCAGGGTCGCTCCCAAATCCCTCTTGATAGTAAATGAGCACGTCAATTTCCGCGGTGCCTGTTTTAAAGGTGGGGTAAGAAGCGCCACTGCTAGCTGCATTTTTGAGCGCGCGATAACCGGTTGAAGGCCTCGATAAAGCAGAATCACCGATAGGTGCTCGCAGCTCCCTAACGACAGGCTTGTATTCTTGATGCCTCAGATCGCCGCTGACTCGGGACTCCGCTTGTTTTCTCAGCTGGCTATCTGCCCATAGCATGCGGACCACACCTTCGCTCTGAAACAGCTGGTATTGCTCTCCCTCAAAAAGCACCGTTCCGTGCAATTCTCCTCGAGCATTGATAGCCAGAAGCAATTCAGCGCCTGAAATCGAGCGGCCTCTGATCATACGGTTGCCCGCGTCGGTTAGTCGGGAAGACACAATATCGAAGTCCAAGTCGATGCCATCCGCTGACATCACTTGCAGGGCATCGCCTTTGGTGAGTCGCGATTGATTCAATGCACCGAGCACCAAGGGCGACGGACTGTCTGGATTAAGTATGAACTGAACGACAGGAGCGCTCGTATCGGCAAGAGCGCTGATTGTCGTCACGCCAATCGCCAAAAAAATGGCGCTAAGACGAGAAAGGATCTGCATTAACAGCGCCTCAAAGGTGCAAAACACAATACTATTAAACAATAGACGGGGGCTCGATCGATGTCCAGACGACATGTTTGACCAAGCACGATTGCTCGCAGTATATGATGCCGATGGCACCTGGAGCGGAGAGCTAAGCTATTTACTGACCAAGCTGGGTGGCGGTGAAAGTTGCGCTCTGTGTGACATCTCACATGGATGGAATCCATTAGGTAAAAACGCGTGGCGGCATCGACTAAAGGTCAAACCGGAGCTGTCTTGGATACACCGTGATGAGCTACCCGCACATCTGCAAAAGGATTTGGCCGACCAGTTGCCCTGCGTGGCTGCTGAATATGGAGCTGAGGTAAAGGTGATTATCAGCAAAACAGCGCTTAGCGGCTGCCGTGGTGACTACGCGACCTTTGAGCGGCTATTGGAGGAGGCATTGCGGGCGTTAGCTCAAGAACTCGCGCCCGCAACCCTAAATGAGACGCAAGATTAGCTCTCTGCGGCGTAAACTACCTCACAGTTCATGGTGAACCCATGCTCATAACGTCGGATCTTTGCCATGTCACCCAAAATTGTGGCGGCCCATGGTTGTTCAAGCTCATCCAGCATCGCACCCAGACGATTGCCGTTAGGTGCTTGAATCACTGCCATCAGCTTGCCTGCGTTCTCACCCGTCAGATAGCTATACACCGTAAAGCGAATGTCCGAAAAGCCGTTCTCATCTGCGGCGGCTGACATACGCGCCACCTCACTGATGTATTGGGCAGGATCATCGGTGGAGATTACAATATTCCAATTGGCGAAGGTCTCGCCCACTTCATAAGACCCGGGCTCGGCCATCAGCACACTGTAGGCATCCCCTCGGGAAACGACCCGCTCAGCCTTGAGTTTTTTGAGCTCTGCCATAACGGTGGGGTTGTATTGCTCGGCGCCCATCGCCGTCGCGTGATCTCCGAATAAATGCCAGTAGTAGATCTCTCCAGGGCCGTAGTAGCCTCCAGAGGACAAACAAACCCCGCCTACTGCAGCATCAATCGAGGCACCTATTGCGGCGCCACTGCCCTTGACCCACTGCATGTAAGACTTCGGATCTTTGGTGTTGATGGTCAATACATTCATTGCCGCTCGCGACCAGGCTTGTCCCGCCGCCAAGGTCAGCATCAGTGCCGAAGCGATGCCGGCAACACGTAATTTATTATTGCAACGCATAGTTTTCTCCTTTCATTACATTTTTCTTCTAGGTCGCGGGTACGCTTTTTGACCCCCGCGTGTCATAAGTCACTCGAACATTTTCATGAAGGTTTCCATGTCAAACTGACTGCCATAGAGCATGGAACTGTTGAGCGCTACGTCTGCCGCGATGGCTACCGCGGTTTTGATCTCTTCTTCTGTCGCCCCCGCTGCGCGCGCAAAAGCGGTATGAGCCGGAATGCAATAGACGCACTTCATTGCCACAGATGCCGATATAGCAGCCAGCTGGGCGTGCTTCAGCGGAATCGCGCCGTTAAACACATTCTTCTCGACCGCGGCGTAATACGCCTCAGCAGCAGCTTGCTGCGATTCAGGGTGTAACAGAATAAATGGATTAGCAGTCTTAACCTCACGCATTTCATCGTCGGCCCAGCTCAGTGAGCCAAGGACGAGCAAGCAAAGTGCAATAGCAATACGCATAGTGAATCTCCCCATTTTGGTGGGCCGAAAACCCGCGTACTAAAAAGGACGCGGGTTCCAGGTTATGTTATTGGCTGGTGTAGTACAGGGGCTCGCCCTGAATGGAATTGATTGGCGTCGCAGCATCAGAGAACGCGGCCTGCAAGAATCGAAACTCCTCACTTGCGGCAACCTTGTCTCCAAAGTCAGCCATGGCAGCCCAATCTTCAAACGACAATACATAATGGACCTTGCCGTTACCGCCGACCCCCTCCTGATAAATGTTCACTTTCGCCCCCATGGCCGCGTGCATTTCTGCTGCCTTGGTAAACGCTGCATAAACGGCAGCAGACTTACCCGGATTGGGCTGCCACACATAGACGCGAAAAGGGCCATCCTCAGCAAAGTCAGCCGCTTTTACTGAAGCGTCCCAATTCAAGCCCTCTATGGAAAAAAGCAAAGTCCCCGACGGGGATTGGGAGGCCTGCGCCCAAAACGCCTGCCAGTCCTCATTAAAGTTGGTCTCTTTGGTTTTGGCCCACGCTTCACCAGAATCCCAGCGCAACACGTAGTCAAACGTTGGGTATCCGGAAGCCCCCACATCCATGCGGAAAATGCCCACCGTTGCACCGTACTTTTCATGGATTTTGGCTGCAGCCATCATGCCCTGCACTAAACCCTCGGGCGATGAAGAATTAGCCTGCCAGCGGAATACTTCCAGGCGCTCAGCGGATGCCATGCCGCTCATACCAACCAGACAGCAAACGGCTACCCAGTGAATTAACTGTTTCATATCGACTCTCCCTTTCTGTGATCGGAGCTCTCAAGGCCCCTGTTCCCTAAAGTAGCACAGCGAACTTTTCATTTTTATGACTGCGATTCAGACCCTCTCAGCATGGCAGGTTTGACTTGGGTAGAGCAGACAGAAAGGCCAACGACCCCCGTCCATAGCGTACCAACCCATCGCGTAAAAAATTGCTTAGATCAGCTGTTTTACCGGCATGCCGCCCGCAAGCAAGTAGGATTCAAGCGCTCGGTACAGCCTGCGATAACGAAAAAACGGCACCTTGGGGAACAGGTGATGAATGGCATGATAATTCTGGAAACCCCATAGCAAGGTCATCACGGTGTCCAACCCTCCCCGGGCTTGATACACCGTGGTAGTTTTCATGCGCTCTTGTTCGCTGTGGGGATGATGCACGATCCATGCAAACAAAGTTGTCAAAACGGCGTTGCCCAAAGCCTGGCCCACCACTAAGGTCAGCAGCGTAACGCCGATGTCTGCGCTAAAAGTCAGCAGCAGCGCACGGGTCACGAAAATAGCAACATACTCGAGCATAACAGTCCGCTTTTCCGCGGCCGTGAAGTGCTTAAAGGTGGCGGCAAAGACCCACTCCTTGGGTATCCCCTTGAGCCAGACTGCCACAAGCGCAGGCAATGTATGGGCGGAGAAGGCCATGTCAGGATCGTCTGTGGGGTGATTGGTTGCGCGGTGATGCTTGAGATGTCCGCGACGGTGGCCCATAAACGAAATCCCCAACATATGGGACGCCACGTAACCTGCCCACTCATTGATCCAGCGCAACCTGATGCTCATACCCGTAATCGCGCCATGCACAGCATCATGCACCACGGTGTAAGCCGCGTAGGAACAAAAGGCAATGCCCGCGAGCGCCCACCAGGAAAACTGCGGATTGGTCAACAAATGCCCGAGGCAAGCACCGTATATCCCCAAACAAGTGGCTAACAAAAAGGCCGTTGGCCAGGCAAATCCGCCAATATGACCAATCACAATCTTTTGCGCCTGTTGTTCGTTAGCGACCATAGCCGCTCCTTTTTTTATTAACTAGCACTGCGCCATTCAACCCTTAGGGTAGCGCGCCCCCGTCTGTGGTCGATTGCAAAAAGTGACACTCTAGGAACGATGTCACTTTTTGCTCAGCGTATGCCAAAGCGGGCATCGCAGCCGCTCCTGACCATGAGAGTGACACCCCTCAGCGGATCCCGCCATATTTGGGTAAGCGGGTGTTTCCATAACCGCGCCGGCGGCTGTGGTTACTCGCATGTGCAAACAGCAGAAAAATGCGTAGATTTAAATATCGCTCTGGAGCCATTTTATGATGAATTCACCCCTCACCA
>Ga0181555_1004344_pt1 | contig 10935 bp, 7 predicted proteins | sample 011ome_15_FD_145601 | JGI IMG/M metagenome (GOLD analysis project Ga0181555, IMG submission 145601) | Coastal salt marsh microbial communities from the Groves Creek Marsh, Skidaway Island, Georgia - 011504AT metaG (spades assembly) | ecosystem: Environmental > Aquatic > Marine > Intertidal zone >...
AGTCAAGGGGAAGATCGATTGTATTTCTCGAGCTCCCGACCTGAAAGCATTGGTGGATTTGACATCTTCTCGGTTGACGGTACATTCACAAACACTGAAATTGTGGTTCACAATGATGCTAGAGCCATTCAACTGCCATTTGAGGTCAATTCTGCGTCGAATGAATTTCTGTTTTTTGAAAATCAAACAACTGGAGAAGGCTGGTTGACGACAAGCCGCAATCAAGACTTCGAGGGGCAAGAAGTTTGGCGATTCAATCCTAACTGGAAGCCTGTAGGCCCCGTTGGGATCACGCTTCAAAACGGAGAAACTAACCACACCGGTCGAATCGCAGTATATTCTGAGGACGGCCATGAAATCTTTGACTTGCAGTTGGAACCTGGTGAAACAGCTGACGTCCTATTGCAAAGCGACGTTGATTTCACGATCCATTGGGAAACACAAGAAGGACAGTCTATGAAGGAAGAATTAGTCCGTCTGCCAACACATTGGGCCCAATCCGTGCTGTCCAATCCCATTGTCCTCTCTGTAGAAGAATCGAGTCGTCTTCAGAATCAAATCGATGAAAACACGCCCATTGCTCAAAGAAATTTGAATTGGACCGAACGAGCCATTCCCAGCCAAGTGTTTTCAGAACAATTCGCGGAAGTGCTTTCTGGTGAAGTTTTAGCCCACATCCGAAGTAGGCAAATGAATGAAATTAGCATTGAAAAAGTTCTCCAAGCCGCCACTGAAAAAAAGGAGGATGCCCCAGATCAACAATCATTGCCTGAATGGATGTTGAATGCGATGCAAGAAGCGAACCTTATGGCTCCAGGAAAACCAACGCCAAAAACAGTTTACCATGCACGCGCTGCGGCCTTGCAAATCCAATCTCAAATGGAAAAGGCTCAATGCTGGGATGCACCGGGCGCAGATGAATGGAAAATCCAATCTGTAATAGCTCGTTATGGCGAACCTTCCTTGGCTGTCTTGTCTGATGAAACACGAGAACTCCGGAATACGACCGAAAGACAACGAGACCTTTGGGAAGATTGGCACCATGCGGTGTACAATTACATGCGCTCAATGGGAGTGGAGTCGGAAGATTGGAACATCATGTTGACCTACTTCGATGCCCAGCTCCAATCGTTCGATGGCGCGGTAGTCCATGCAGCGGACATGTTTCGACGAATCGATTCACACCTGCGTTACGAGCGTTGGTTGGCGGAGGCACTTCCGATGAACGTGCCAGGTTTCAAAGAAGGGTTAATCGATTTGGCCACCCAATCATCCGAGACTCAGGCAGCCCTGCACGCTGTGGCCCAAAAGATTGCCGATAACTCCGATTCAGTTGATGCCTCGACCTCAGTGCACAATATTCTCTGGGAGACCATCACAGACAACATCCTCGATCTTCAAAGCCTCGGCATATACGATTTGAACGGAATGGAAGAACCGCAAGCCTGGTTTTTGCGCTCCGGAGGAATCATGGACGACATCGTCGAAATCCAGAATCCAATGGATCGAATATCGAAGGGTCAACAGGCAATTGGCCTCGCTTGGGAAACCTATCAAGCTGGAGCCAAACATTACGACAGAGTCCTCGAGGAATCTCAAATGAGTCCCGGTCAGTGGTGGCGAAATTTCCGACCCGTGGACAACAATTTGGCACCCATCAATCAAGCCGAATCCTTTGAGGGATATGCCTTGTTCGAATCCAACGACGACATCATCCTGGATCAAGCCAATCAATACCAAAGTGAGTTGGACATCATTCGCACCACTTCAAGTGAAGACCATCGTCATGTTCAATCCATGAAAAACGCATTGGTTATGCGCTCGAACATTGCCAATGAAATGACCGCTTTGTTTGGTGGTGAAGCCCGAACTCAGGGTACGATAACCGTCAAGAAAGCAACTTCACCAATAACCGGCACAACCCTTCCTGAGCCCATAGAAACTTTGATTTCAGAGAACGAAGTTGACCATACGGCCGCCGTAACTGCCAACAACTCATCAATGGAGTTTAGTAGTGCGCGCATTACCATTCAAGTCGGAGCATTCGTCAACGAACCTGATTTTTCGGATGTGCCAAACGGCGAAAGCATCTTCAAATTGAAATCCGAAGGGCCCATTACGAAATATGCTATCGGCAGTTATGAAAACAAGGCGACTGCACTTTCCGCTTTGGACGAAATTCGGAATTGGGCTCCTGATGCATTCTTGACTTTGCATACTGCGGTTCACGCTCCAAAAGATATGCCACAGGTGACCAGAGCAGAAACCCCAGTTGAACGCACAGCCAAGACGAAGAAATCTGTAAAGGCGACACCTTCAGAAGAGACCCAAGCAACGATTACACAAAGGAAGCAGTTCCATGTTCACATCAAGGACTACAATGATGTTTTGAAGCCGACAGAAGTGGCGAAATTGCTTCGTCTAGGAAACATTGTTCCTCTCAAAACAACTCGACTTGCCAATAAAACGGTTTATTATTCATACCCTTATGCCTCTATCGATGAAGCGAAATCAGTTCTCGAACAATGCTTGCAACATGGATTTCCTGATGCCGAAATTGAAGTTGTTTATTAAGATCTTCACCTTCATCGGACCACTTGTCTTCATGACGAGTCGTAGTGAACTGATCGCGCAAAACTTATTGATCAACGAGGTTTTGGCGAGCAATTCAAATGTGGACTACGATGATTTCTTTCAGTACGAAGATTGGATTGAGATCTACAATGCAGGAGGAATCCAAAATCTGGCAGGGTTTTATTTGAGCGATGATCCGGACACACTGGATAAGTGGATGTTTCCATCTACCAACGCGGGGTTGACTACCATTCTTCCTGGCGGACATCTAAGGATTTGGTGTGATAACGATGAGCAACAAGGAGAAGATCACACGAATTTCAAAATCAGCAGTGAAGGTGAGACCCTATTCTTGGTAGCTATGGATGGACAAACCATCCTGGACAGTATCACAACTGGCCTACAACAAACAGACATCTCCTTCGGAAGAATTTGCGATGGTTGTGCTGAGTGGCAGTTTTTCAATGTGCCGACGCCCGATGCTCCTAATTCGAATGAAGCAATTCCTACCGCTGCGTTATTCATCAACGAATACCAAACCGTGAATTCAGGTACCGTATTCGATGAATGGTTTACGTTTTCGGCATGGGTTGAAATCTTCAACCCCAATGACTTTCAGGTGAACCTCTCTGGTTACACGCTATCGGGAACAAATGGGAGTCATACTTTCTCGAATTCTGCTCCTTGGCTTACCACCATTGATGCCAACAGTCATCAAATATTCTGGCTCGATGGAAATCCCGCACTCGGAGCCAATCACTTAAACCTGCTCCCGAATGGAATTGGGCAATTGACATTGGAAGGTGCGGATGGAGTCCTGGTCGATACAGTTGACTGGAATGAATCTGCACCGACAGATCATAGCTCTGGTCGAATTTCGGACGGAGCTACGGTGTGGATTGAATTCTCAACACCTACGCCACGCATCACAAATTCGCTGCAAATTATTCTCCCCGAACCCATCGTAATAAATGAAGCTCAAAGCGATAATTTCATCACCTATCCTGACAATGTGGGCGAATACGAAGATTGGATAGAACTCTTCAATCCCACAAATAGCGCCGTTAATCTCGCTGGATATTTTCTCACCGACCGATTGGATCAACCTATGAAATGGCAATTTCCTGTGGGACTCGGTGATTCTACTATCATCCAACCCGGTGGCTACATGATATTGTTCGCAGATGAAAATGGCTCTGAAGGCTGGAATCATCTCAACTTCAGGCTCAGTTCTTTCGGAGAGCCCCTTGCGCTCCGATCTCCAGATGGATTTACTGTTGCAGATTCCGTTTTCATTCCTGAACTCGGTCCTGATAGGTCTTGGGGCCGTGCATACGATGCAGGTACACCATGGATATTGTTCAATATCCCGACGCCCAATGCCTCGAACGGCCCAGTTTCAACTCCTGAAACAGGGCATGAACCTAACTCAGAAATTGTCATCTTTCCCAATCCAGCAAAGGCAGGCCACCCCATGTTCACGGGTGCATCTGGCACATTGTACAATATCCAAGGTGAAGCTTTAAGCCAATGGAACCCATCCGAATGGAAGACAGCGCCAGAAACTCCTGGCATGTACATATTCATCGATTCGGTTACCAGAAAATCCAAGAAATTGATCGTCACCAATTAAAGAAAGCGAGTATTTCCAGGATACTTCTGCAGACTTGGGAAAGAATTCACTACTTTTGCCAGCGCAAAATGCCGTAGGGACACGGCTATGATTAATCCTTCTGCAACTTGTCCCATTGCAGAATACAAATCCCCTGGGAAGCTATGAGCGAAGAAACCCAGCAACCGGAAGAGCAGGCCGAAAACCAAACTGCTCCGCAAGCAGAGAATACTGCTGAAACCCCTCAAGTCGAAGAAACAACACAAGAAGCTGAAGCAGAAGTTGCCGAAGCTCCAGTTGAACAGCCTGCTGTTGAACATGTTGTACTTACGGAACGTCCAGCGTTAGCTGAACCCGGAGAATTCGATTGGGATGCATACGAATCCGACGTAGATGACTACAACAAGGAGGAGAGAACCAAACTTGAAACAACCTACGAAGACTCTTTGAATCTCATCAAAGAGAAAGAAGTCGTTGAAGGAACTGTTGTCGCGATTACGAAGAAGGAAGTCGTAGTAAACATTGGATACAAATCGGAAGGCATTGTAAACGCGAGTGAATTCCGTTACAATCCAGATTTGAAGGAAGGAGACGTGGTGCCCATTTTCATTGAGCGCCAAGAGGATAAAAACGGTCAGTTAGTCGTTTCCCACCGAACAGCGCGCATCTTCAGCGCTTGGGATAAAATCAACGAAGCCAAAGAAAAAGACATGATCATCCAAGGCGATGTGAAGTGCCGCACGAAAGGCGGACTCATCGTGGATGTATTTGGAATTGAGGCATTCCTGCCCGGCTCTCAAGTCGACGTGAAGCCTATTCGTGACTTCGACGTTTACGTCGGAAAGCAAATGGATTTCAAAGTTGTCAAAATCAACCAAGAGTTCAAAAACGTTGTTGTCTCCCATAAGGCACTCATCGAGGCTGAATTGGAAGAGCAAAAACGTGTCATCATCGGCGGCTTGGAGAAAGGCCAAGTATTGGAAGGCACTGTCAAGAACGTCACATCATACGGTGTGTTCGTCGATTTGGGCGGAATCGATGGTTTGGTGCACATCACCGATATGTCTTGGGGACGTGTGAATCACCCAGAAGAGTTGGTAGAACTCGATCAGAAATTGAATGTGGTCATCTTGGATTTTGATGATGATAAGAAGCGCATTGCCCTGGGCATGAAGCAACTCACATCACATCCATGGGATTCGATGACGGAGGAATTGGTAGAAGGTGGCAGAATCAAGGGTAAAGTAGTCGTCATTGCCGATTACGGCGCCTTCGTTGAAATCGCACCTGGAGTCGAGGGCCTCTTGCACGTTTCTGAAATGTCATGGTCACAGCATTTGCGCAGCGCCCAAGATTTCTTGAGCGTGGGCGATGACATCGAATGCGTTATTTTAAATATCGACCGTGAGGAACGCAAGATGTCACTTGGGCTCAAGCAATTGAAGCAAGACCCATGGGCTGAAATTGATCAGCGATACCCCGTAAATTCGAAGCAGAAAGGTGTCGTTCGGAATTTCACCAACTTCGGTTTGTTTGTTGAACTCGAGGAGGGTATTGACGGCCTCGTTCACATTTCAGATTTGAGCTGGTCCAAGAAGATCAAGCACCCATCTGAATTCTGCAGTGTGGGTGACGAGATTGAAGTTGTTGTTCTCGAATTGGACAAAGAAAACCGACGCATGAGCCTCGGCCACAAGCAGTTGGAAGAGAACCCATGGGAAGTCTTTGAAACCATATTTGCTGTGGGGTCCAAGCATTCCGGTACGGTAGTGAAACTGGATGGTAACCAAGCAGTTGTAGCCTTACCATACGGTTTGGAAGGTTCATGCCACGTGAAGCACCTCAACAAAGCGGACGGCAATGCCGTAGCTGTTGAAGAGGCTGCTGAATTCGTTGTTTTAGAGTTCAACCGCAACGCAAAGCGCATCACGGTGAGCCACACGCGCACCTTCGAAGAGGCACCACAAGCCGCTGAACCATCGAAAGAACGCAAGCAACGTGCTGGAGGCGGAAGCAACCGCATGATGAATGAAGTCAATGCAAGTGTGGAACGCAGCACTTTTGGTGATCTTGATGTTCTCAGCGCTCTGAAAGAACAAATGGATGGTTCTCCGGAGGACGTGGCTGCAGAAAAGCAACCTGCTCCGAAGAAAAAAGCTGACAAATCCACTGAAACAGAAGCGGCTGCGGAAGTAACAGAAGCGGCAGCGGAAAACACAGCTGAAGAGCCAGTAACTGAGGAAAAGCCAAAAGCTAAAAAAGCACCTGCTAAAAAAGCAGCAGCAAAAAAGCCGGCAGCGAAAAAAACCACAGCGAAGGCAAAAAAGGATGCTCCTAGTGAAGAAGAAGAAGATTCTTCAGAAGCCTGATCATCTTACACACTAAGAATGAAAAAAGGGAAACGAAATCGTTTCCCTTTTTCTTTGAGCTTATCTTTGCCATCGATGGTTTCACAGGTCTTAATGGATGAAGCGCTTTTCGAACGCGTAGTTGACCGGCTAACACACCAGCTGTTGGAGCACCATGATTTCTCCAATTCCGATCTGGTTGGATTACAACCCAGGGGATATTGGTTGGCCAAAATCATTCAGAAAAGACTGCAAGAACTCCTTCCTGGGCAATCCATCAATTGCGGTGCATTGGACACTACCTTTCACCGGGACGATTTCCGACGACGCGAAAAACCCATCTCTCCATCCTCGACTCATATGCCGTTTTTAGTCGAGAAGCGGCATGTCATTCTCGTAGATGACGTCTTATTCACAGGGCGCACGATTCGAGCAGGTTTGGACGCATTGCTCGCACACGGTCGACCGGAATCCGTCAAGCTGCTCGTGCTTGTCGACAGGCGGTTCCAGCGCGAACTTCCAATCGAACCACAGTACATAGGGAAAACCATCGACAGTATTGACTATCAATATGTTCAAGTCAATAAGAATGCTTCGAATGAGACCTGCCAAGTTATACTTCTCAACGAAAAACCTGAATGAATAAGCTTTCAGTTCGACATCTCACGGGAATTCGAGGGCTCCTCCAAAACGATGTTGAGTTGATATTCCAGGCCGCCAAGGAGTTCAAGGAAGTCATCAACCGTCCCATAAAAAAGGTGCCTTCTTTAAGGGATATCACCATTGCCAACTTGTTCTTTGAGAACTCTACCCGCACCAGGCTTTCATTTGAATTGGCAGAAAAAAGATTAAGTGCCGATGTTGTGAATTTTTCTGCGGGTAGTAGCTCGGTAAAAAAGGGCGAAACGCTGGTCGACACGGTCAACAACATTTTGGCCATGAAGGTTGATTTGGTAGTGATGCGTCATCCGCATCCTGGTGCTCCGGAATTCTTGTCCAAAAAGGTTGACACGATCGTGGTAAATGCGGGAGACGGCACCCACGAACACCCTACCCAAGCCTTACTCGACGCATTTAGTTTGCAAGAACGATTGGGAGACTTGTCCAATAAGAACATTGCCATTGTGGGGGATATTCGCCATTCTCGGGTTGCCATTAGCAACATTTTGTGCCTCAAACTACTGGGAGCAAATATCCGAGTTTGCGGGCCCAAAACCCTCATTCCCAAATATATCGACGCGATGGGAGTGGAGGTGAGTCACGATCTTGATGAAACACTGGCTTGGTGCGATGTGGCCAACATGCTTCGCATACAGCTCGAACGCCAAGACGAAGGAGCGGTTCCCTATTTCCCATCCTTGCGTGAATATGCCAATGCCTTTGGATTGAATCGAGAACGTTTGGATCGTTTGGATCACCCCATCACCATCATGCACCCTGGCCCAATTAATCGAGGTGTTGAGATCACAAGCGACGTGGCAGACAGCGAGCACGCCATCATTCTCGACCAAGTCGAAAACGGTGTCGCAGTGCGCATGGCCGTGTTGTATTTGCTAGCTGCGAATACATGATTCATTCGAAGATTCAGTTATATTTACCGCATACATTCGATTCATGAAGTTCTCTACAGAAATCCGCGAGAAAATCGCCATTGTCAAGTCTCATGTTGAAAAACTCGATGCGCTGCATGCTCCTGAATTGAAGGGGGAATTGGTCCAGATCGCAAAAGAAGGAACAGTGCACATGGTGCTCGACTTGAGTGAATCCCGTTATTGTGACAGCTCTGGCCTGAGCGCGGTGCTCATCGGCAACCGCTTGTGCCGTGACGCAGAAGGAAGTTTCGTCTTGACAGGGCTTCAACCTTCCGTAGAAAAATTGGTGCAAATCAGTCAATTAGACAAAGTGCTCAAAATCGTCCCAACCGCTTCTGAAGGATTTGACCTTTTGGTCATGGAAATCACTGAATCCGAATTGGGATCCGAAAACGAAGAAGCCTAACGCTTAATTATTACAAAATGCGCTACCTCTCTATCCTTCTCAGCTTTGTTCTGGCAAGCAGTGCCGTTGCTCAATGTGAACCCGATTTTGATTTTGGCACAGCCGAGTGGGGGGCTTCACCAGATCCCGCTGCGGGAGAGCAATTTGACACAGCATACGTTGATGTTCCTTACTTCGACGTTTTTCATGTGTTGGTTCCAACAGATGCATCAGCCATTGACCCCATGTTCACTTTACCATTGGACTCGGTCATCCTTGTTAACGTGATGTTGGTTGATACCGTTTCTCTGGACACATTGAGTTTACAGGATGTCGGTTTGGATATTATTTGCAACAACCAAGAATCTTCTCCTAACCCCTGTACGTTAATTTCAGGAGACCAATATTGCGCTTCTCTCGAGGGCACGCCCACAACAGGCGGGGTGTTCCAAATGACCCTCGAAGTACAAGCATGGGTTACGGTATTTGGTGTGGGGGTAGCCCAGCCCTATGTTTTCAGCGGTTACATACTGGATATCGTTGGAGAATCATCTTCTAATGGAATAGCTGAGGACAACGCAGAAAATTGGACTCTGTTCCCAAATCCAGCAGATGACCAATTAACATTAAAAGGATTGCCAACGAACTCCTTCATCCGCGTTTTCAATATTGCGGGCCAAGAAATGCAAGTGCAAGCTGATCTGAAATCAGGAACACAGCGCACCATTTCGACCAGCAATTGGGCTGAAGGAATATATTTTGTAGTTGCTGAAAGCGCTCATGAAGTCGTAACACAACGACTTGTTGTACAGCACTGATACAAGGAACATTATTGCAGTTTGAAATTGTCATCCTCGGATGCGGAGCTGCTGTGCCTACATTGCGGCATGCTCCTACTGCACAAGCCGTCAACTGGCACGGCAGGTGGTTTCTAATCGACGCCGGAGAAGGGGTTCAACTTGGTCTTAGAAAGAATTCCATTCCTTTTCAGAAGATTGAAGCCATATTCATCTCGCACATGCACGGCGATCATGTCTTGGGCTTACCAGGGTTGATTGGCAGCATGAGTCTATTGGGGCGAAAAAAAAACCTCACGATCATTGGCCCAGCGGAATTGCAGGCGTTCCTCATGAATGCGCTCAAATCAACCGCGACGCACCTTGATTTCGAATTGAAATTCAAGACTCCGTTGGATGGTGAAAAAAGGGAAACAGTTCACAATTGGGGTGAATGCGCAATAACTTCATTCCCTGTAAAACATCGCATCCCTGCATTTGGCTATATCTTTCAATTTAAGCCTAATGAACGAAACATACGTCGAGATAGTATTGTGACTGAGAATTTGAGCCGAAGTGAAATCCTAGCATTGAAAAGAGGAACACAGGTCCTGAGAGACAACGGAAAAGTGCTCCATCCAAATGAACACTGCCTTCCCTTGAAACCCTCGAAAAAATACGTCTACAGCGGCGACACTTCGCCTTGTGAAACCCTTCGGGAAGCTGCGCTAGGTGCAGACGTATTGTACCATGAGGCCACATTTCTTCATGAATTAGCTAAGACCGCTAAAGCAACTGGACACTCAACAGCACGCCAAGCAGGGATATTAGCTCATGAAGCAGGTGTGAAAACCTTGATAATTGGCCACTTCTCATCTCGCTACAAGGAAGAAGCAGTCCTGTTGGATGAAGCCAAGGAACAGCATACGCAGACAATTGCGGCGAACGAAAACCTGAGGATATCTCTGTAATGGCAAAAAGCCTTGCATTGTTATTTGGACTGGTTCTGAATAACTAAATTTGCGTCCCATGAGTACTCAAATCGTCATCGCTGACAGCAGCCCGGTATTTCGATACGGACTGAGCCAAATTTTGGAAGGCAATGACGCATATCAGGTTGTTGGAGAATTTGAATCCGGCGACCAATTGATCGCATGGCTAGCCCATCATTCAAGTGACTTGATCATCATCGATTGTTTGGCACCAGGTTTTAGCGTCGACAACGTTCTAGCATGTCAACGCCTGAATCCAGGTGTTAAGATGCTCGCAATAACCTCCTCTCACAGTGGCCAAAGCATTGTGCATGCGCTTCGAGCAGGCATTACAAGCTATGTCAAAAAGGATTGCAGCATGGAGGAGGTCATGGATGCGATTTACGAGACGAGTCGCGGAGGAACGTTTTTCTGTGGGCAGATACTTGCTGCCATTGAATCGGAAAGTATAGAAATCAATGAATTGGAACTGGCTGATACAAGTTGTGACCCCATCCTATTAACAGAGCGCGAAATTGAAGTGCTGACGTTAATCTCGGAAGGACTGACCAACGTCCAAATCGCAGAGAAACTATTTCTATCGAGCCACACGGTGAATACCCATAGAAAGAACATCATGCAAAAATTGCGTGTGAACAACACCGCCTCCATGGTCA
>Ga0181555_1004354_pt1 | contig 10921 bp, 9 predicted proteins | sample 011ome_15_FD_145601 | JGI IMG/M metagenome (GOLD analysis project Ga0181555, IMG submission 145601) | Coastal salt marsh microbial communities from the Groves Creek Marsh, Skidaway Island, Georgia - 011504AT metaG (spades assembly) | ecosystem: Environmental > Aquatic > Marine > Intertidal zone >...
TAGTAATTTTGCAATTTTTAACGAAGTTGAATCCCGTACATCATCAGTATTCGGCTTAAAACTCAAACCAAGCAAACTAACATAGTCACCTTTATTTAAATTAGCTTTAGAAATTATTTTTTTTGAAATTTTATTTATTCTATTTTCATTGAATGTATCAACCGCAGATAAAATCGACAAATCAACATCATGTTTTTGAGCAGTTGTAATAAAAGCCTTAACATCTTTAGGAAAACATGATCCACCATATCCTGGGCCTGCATGTAAAAACTTATTTCCTATACGCTTGTCAATTCCCATGCCTTTTGCTACATCTTGCACGTCTGCACCAACCTTTTCACACAAATCAGCAACCTGGTTTATAAAGCTAATTTTCGTTGCCAAAAAACTATTTGAAGCATACTTAATAATTTCAGCAGACTCGACTGTTGTTGAAATTAGTGGTGTTTCAAGAAGATATAAAGGCCTATATAATTCTTTCATTATATCTTCTGATTTTTTATTTTCACACCCAATAACTACTCTATCAGGTCGCATAAAATCATTTACTGCTGAGCCTTCTCGTAAAAATTCTGGATTAGAGACAACATCAAAATTGTTTCTATCTATTTTTTTTGAAATAATATTTTTTACTTCCTTGGTAGTGCCTACAGGAACAGTAGATTTAGTTACAACAATACAATATTTATTTATGTTATTACTTATTTCTTCAGCAACATCCCAAACAAAAGATAAATCAGCCTCCCCTTCAATTCTTTTTGAAGGTGTCCCAACAGTAATGAAAATAATATCTGCATCATTGATAGATTGTGATAAAGAATTCGAAAAACTTAATAGTTTTGTTTTATTTAAATGCTTATCTAATAAAGCCTCTACGCCTGGCTCATAAAAAGGGCATTTAGAATTATTTAATTCTTTGACTCTGCTTTCATCTTTATCTATGCATACAGTTTGATAACCAAACTCAGCAAAGCAAGCACCTGTTATCAGACCTACATACCCCGTCCCTATTATTGCCAATTTCATAAAGGTCTCTATAAACTTAGATTATTAATGTTGGAACTATTTTAAATCATTCTTTGATTTGTAGTGAATATAATGACTTTTTGATCAAGTGAAAGCTTATCTCAATCAACTTGCCTTATGAAAATTTAGAGATATATTAAGGAAAATGACTGTACAAACTGGAATTAATAATATTTCAAACGAATGGTTTAAACCCACCATTGATAAAAAAGTCCTTAAAAATTTATCAAAAAGATCAGACTATGAAGGATGGAAACATATTCTAATCTTCTTTAGTTGTCTTTTGTCACTTGGTATTGCTTCAGTAGCATCTTGGGGGACGATTTGGTTTATACCTATTTATATTTTCTATTGCACATTATGGGGAGGTGCTGATGCAATTTGGCATGAATGTGGACATAGAACTGCTTTTAAAACAAGAAAGCTTAATGATTTTTTTTATACCATTGCAAGTTATATGAATAATTTTGAACCAGTAAGATGGAGATGGAGTCATTCTCTTCATCATAGTTATACTGCTTCTATTGATCCGCATGATTATGAAGTAGATGGAAGTATTTTTGCAAATCACTCTTTAATAAGTTTTCTCTTTATTTTTGTACCTGGATCTTCTTTTTTAACCTTACATAAATCACTGCACTTAGAAATTATAAAGCATGCTTTTGGAGTTGAAACAAAAGTAATGAAGGACTGTATCCCAGAAGACAAAAAAAGAGATTGCATAAATAGTTCACGACTATTTGTTTTATTGTGGCTTTCTACAATAGTACTATCAATAACTTTAGGCTCATTTCTTCCTATTTTTTTATTTCTATTCCCAAAGTTTTTTACATTTTTAAACGCTATTTGGGGTTTAACTCAGCATATGGGATTAAAAGAAGATACAAAAGATCATAGATTATCTACCCGCTCAGTAAGATTAAGTATGATTCCTAGTTTTATTTATTGGAAAATGGAATATCACATTGAACACCATATGTTTCCCATGGTACCGTCTTATAATCTACCTAAATTGTATGAAGAGATTAAAGATCAATTACCAAAACCACAAAAATTAATTGAGGCCTATAAAGAAATAATTCCAGCTGTTATCAAGAAATCAAAAGATCCTAACTATTTTATTCCTGTTAAAATTCCAAATTCTTAAAGTTTACTTGACTCTTTTAATTTTTTAGTTTTATTAAATTAAAAAAGAATTTTTATGGAACTAAGAAATTTTATTAATGGCAAGTTTATTAACTCTATTTCTAAGAATAATATTCCTGTTTTAAATCCTTCAAATCAAAAAGTTGTTGGCAATATTGATGAAGCTCTTGATGATGAAATAAATTTAGCTTTTGAGTCTGCAAAAAAAGCTTTTGATAAAAGAATTTTATTAGACATGGATTCAAAAGATAAATCTATGATGATGAGATCAATAGCTGACAAACTTAGAGAAAAAAAAGATGAAGGTGGAAAAATTCTAAGTCAAGAGAACGGAAAAACAGTTGCTCAGTGTGTTGGAGAGTTCGAGGGAGCAGCAAATACTTTTGATTTTTACGCTGGAATGACTGATAAAATAGAACATAAAATCATTCCATCAGGAAATGATACATTCAATTACGTAGTATTGGAACCTTTTGGGGTTAGTCTCCAAATAGTTCCTTGGAATTATCCAGTCTCTATTTTTTCTGGCATGGTTGCTCAAAATTTGATTGTTGGAAATACAATTGTCATTAAACCTCCAGAGCTATGCCCTATTTCTTCAAATTTCTATGGGCAAATATTTAAAGAAGTTGGTGTTCCAGATGGCATAATTAATATTGTTCATGGATATGGCGAAGTAACTGGTAGAAAACTTGTTCAACATCCTGATAGTGATTACATAGTCTTTACTGGATCACCTCAAGTGGCTTCTGAAATTTTAAGGGAAACAGCTGATCGAATTGTACCAACACATTTTGAATTAGGTGGTAAATCAGCTGCAATTATTTATTCTGATGCTGACATTGATAAAGCTGTTGATAGCACTGTAAAAGGGATTTTTGAACCAAATGCTGGTCAAATATGTGTTGCAATGTCTAGAGTCATCATTCATCCGAAAGTAAAAGACGAATATATGACAAAGCTTACTGAAAAAACTAAAAAATTAAAAATTGGTTCGGGAGATAATGCTGATACTCAAGTGACACCGTTAATATCACCAGACCAACTTAAAAGAGTTTCAAACTATGTTAAATCAGGAATTCAATCTGGTGCCACTGTGGCAGTGGGTGGAGAAGCAGTTGAAATAGGTGATGGAAATTATTTTAAACCAACAGTTTTTGATAATGTTAAAACTGACTCAACAATAGCTCAAGAAGAAATCTTTGGACCTGTTACATCAGTGTTTGATTTTCATGATGAAGAGGAAGCAATTGATATTGCCAATTCAACAAAATATGGATTGGCTTCTGGGGTGTTTACTTCAAATGATCAAAAAGCTAAATGGACTGCTGATCGAATACAAGCTGGAATAATTTGGCAAAATGATTGGTTTGTTGATGGTGTTAATTTACCTGGTGGAGGATACAAAAGATCAGGATATGGCAGAGATGGAGGCATTGATGGAATCTATAGTCATGGCCAAACAAAAAGAATTAGTAAAAGATTAACATAAAGTTATTTTTAATGAAAAAAAAATTAACAGTTAAAGAAATACTAGAGTCAAAAGGTAAAAAGAAATTAACTCAAGTTTATGTCCATACCCCCCTAGAAGCAAATGCTTGTGAAAAATCTGGTATAGATATGATTGTATCTTCAGAAAATAACAATTTCAAATTTTTAAGAGAAAATGCCTTGAATACTTTTTTTACTGTGGGATTACAATACGGTAGGTATTTAAGTGAATATGAAATCATTAAAAAGTCTTTTCAATTATTAGAAATGGGCGCTGATGCAATATATTGCCCCCAAAGCGCAAGATTTATCAAAGCAATTGCAAATGAAGGCATTCCTGTTGTTGGTCATACAGGCTTCATACCATATAAATTAACACAATATGGTGGATTTAAAGCATATGGCAAAAACTTAAAAGAAGGTGAAAAAATCCTAAATGAAATTCATATTCTTCAAGATGCTGGAGCTTTTGCTACAGAAATTGAAATAGTTCCAGAAGAAATTGTAGAGATTATTTATAAAGAGACTGATATTTTTTTAATCGGAATGGGTAGTGGAACGATTTGTGATGCTCAATATTTATTTTCTGAAGATATACTTGGGTATAATAATAATCATATACCCAGACATGCAAAAACTTATGGTAATTTGAAAAAAAATTATGATGAAATAAAAAATAAATCAATCAAAGCATATAAACTTTTTATTAAGGACGTTAGAAGTGAAAAATATCCAAGTCAAAAACATCGTATAAAAATTGAAAAGAAAGAATTAAAGAAATTTAAAAATTATTTAAATCAATAACAGAATCTTTTTCGTTTAATTTAGATTTGTAAAGAAAATTTTTATTAGATTTCATATTATTTAATTTTCCAATTATTAAATTGATAAGATTTTTATTTACTTCAGTTACTGGTTGAGAAATTGTCGTGATGTATGGCGCAAAACTTTCTAAAAAATTTGAGTCAAAAGATAACACAGAAATATCTTTTCCAATATTTTTTTGGGTATCTCTCAAACTTTCAATAGCGATATTTGCGAACTGATGCGAACCTAATAGATACATTGTTATTTTAGGGTTTGACTTAATATATTTACTAAGTAAATTTTTAGATCTTGCAAACAAATCTGGGCTTAGTTTAATGATGTTTTTAGTATGAAATCTTATTTTATATTTTTTACAAAAATAAAGAAAATATTTTTTTCTTAATTGAAAATAATTTGAACTTTGCTCACTTTCAATAAAGCAGATTTTTTTATGACCTTTTGAAATAATGTATTGAACAGCTAATTCTGAGCTATGTTTTATATCTTCATCAATCCACGTATATGAAGACTCTTTCTTATTACAACGCCCCCAAGTGAGATAACTAACTTGCTTTTTATCTAAATATTTAATTCTTTTATCATTAAATTTTGTATCATTTAAAATAATTAAACTTACTTTATGATGATTGATTAATTTATCATATGCTTTGATCTCATCTTCTTTATTCTCAGCAAAAATTACAATTACTGGAATATTTATCTCATTTAGTTTTGAATAAATATTTTGAATAAAATCAATAAGTGCATTTTTTTGAATAAAATTGTAACCAAGAGGTAACACTAATCCAACAGATGAAGTATTTCTTGATGCGAGAGTTTTAGCATAAACATTAGGTACGTATTTGTATTTTTTAGCAAGTGAAACTATCTTAGATCTAGTATTGTCATTTACATCCTTATATCCTCCTAATGCTTTAGAAATTGTAGATATTGGCAAGCCTATTTTTTTTGAAAATTCCCTTAAATTCATAAATTATAATTACTTATACTGTATATTTATAAAAATGCACTTGACAACGAAAACGTTTTCGATTTTTATAAATTTATTATTTTTTATTAGGAGGAAAAATGAAATCATTAAAACTAATTTTATCAATATTATTTTTATTACCATTAAGTTTTAGTTCATATGCTGCTCCAACTGGCCAAGATCTTGGTGACAATTGGTGTTCAGATGTAAAAATGCATTTTTATGCTGGTGGACCAGAAGCTGGTGGATTTGCTGGCATAGTTGCAGCAGGAGCAATGAATGCCATAAGAGATACAGGAGCGGATGCAGAAATTCTTTACTCTGAGTGGGACTTTGAAAAAATGGTCAGACAACTAAGAGAATCAGTTGGATTGGGAGTAGACGCTATCGCAATGATGGGTCACCCAGGAAATGAAGCTTTAATGCCTCTTGCTAAACAGGCAGCTGAAAATGGCATCATCATGACGTATCAAAATGTTGATCCTGGTGAGGTTCGTGCAAAGTATGGTGGTGGTTATGTTGGGGCTAACTTAGCAACTCAAGGAAAAGCTCTCGCAAGAGAAGCTATAAGACAGTTTGGATTTAAAGCAGGCGATCATGCAATTGTAATGGTCCCACTTGGAGATTATGCAAGAGCTCAAAGAGAAGATGGTGCAAGAATTGTCTTCGAAGAACATGGTATGACAGTTACTGTTCTTGATGGAGATCCAAAATATGCATCAGATCCAAATATGACAATACCAATTTTTGGAGCAGCACTTAATGCTAATCCAGAAACAAAAGTTATTGTACATTCAGGTAGTGATATCATGAACGTAGCTGAGGGAATCGCAAAAGCAGCTGGTTATGGACCTAATGACCTTCTTCAAATAGGTTTTGATACCAGTCCTCAGATTATGTCAGCCTTTGAAAAAGGTTATGTGCATTTAACTTCTGATCAACAACCTTTCCTCCAAGGTTACCTTCCGGTATTATCGTTATGCCAAACAGCTGTTCTTGGTACTGGAGCGATCATTCAGGATACTGGAGCTGGTTTTGTAGATACTAATAACTATAAAGCTGTTAAAGCACTTGCTGATGCAGGTATAAGATAATATTTATAACTGACCCATTTTTTTAAAATGGGTCAGTTTAAAATTTTAATATGCAACCAATTATAGAATTAGAAAAAGTAACAAAGCGTTTTGGAGGTATTACTGCTTTAAACAATGCATCCTTAAAAGTAAACAAAGGTGAAGTTGTTGGACTTATTGGTGACAACGGAGCAGGTAAATCCACCTTGATTAAAACACTTGTTGGTGTTCATAACCCAGATGATGGAGATATAAAAATACGTGGTGATAAAGTTAATAATTGGAATGCTCTAAAAGCAAGAGAAGCAGGAATAGAAACTGTCTTTCAAGACAGAGCTCTTTGCCCACAACAATCAATTGTTTGGAATATATTTATGGGCAAAGAACTTAAATACCCTTTTGGCTTTATTAGGGATAAAGAACAAATTACAGAAGCTAATAGATTAATAAGAGAAATAGGATTTACCTCTAAATTAATTAATGCAGAGTCCCCTGTTGGAAATTTATCAGGTGGAGAAAGACAAGGAGTTGCTATTGCGCGTGCAATTTACAATAATGCTGAATTAATTATTCTTGATGAACCAACAAATAATCTTTCTTTAAATGAAACTCAAAAAGTATTTGATTTCGTTCTAAATGTAAAAAAATCTAATAGGTCTGTTTTATTTATTGGTCATAATATTTATCACGTCTATGATATTTCAGATAGATTTGTCATATTAGATCGAGGAGAAGTAGTTCATCATTTAAATAAAGAAGATATTCAGTCACCTGAAGAACTAATGAAAATTATGAGAGATACAATTAAATCCCATTGATACCATGAAAAACAATAAATCATTTATAGGTAACATGTTTCATAAAAATGGAAGAGCGCTTGGAAGCATGGGTTACTTTGCATTACTTATGTTAGTTTTCTTAATTGGAGCGCCAGAGGCATGGATGAGGCCAAATCTGCATCAGTCAGTTTTTGTGATGATGCCAACTTTAATATTCCTCACTCTACCTTTAGTTTTTCTTGTTGCTTCAGGCGAAATTGATCTATCATTTGCCTCAACCTATGCAGTCGCTGCATATGTTTTTGCAATTATGGCTAAATCTGGGATTGATCCTGCACTTAGTATTCTAGCAGGATTACTGACTGGAACTGCTATTGGTGGTCTAGTTGGGGCATTAATAGTTGTTTTTCGATTATCATCTCTTGTAGCATCTCTTGGTGTGCTATTTCTTTTGAGAGGTATAATCCTATTATTAACAAATAGTAGATCAATTACTCTTTTAGAGATTGATAGTCATTGGATTTATCCAGTACTAGTAGGAAAATTTTATGGCTTCCCTATGCAAATATTTTGGGCAGCGATTTTTGTAATCTTTTGTTATTATTTATTTACAAAACATGTTTTTGGAGTTCACATACATCACGTTGGAGACAATTCAGTAAGTGCAGAGCAAATGGGAATAAATGTAAATGCTGTAAAAATTAAAGCATTTATGTTTGTTGGTTTTGGAGCAGCTCTAGGGGGTATTTTTACTACACTTATTACTTATACTTTTTTTCCTACACAAGGATTTGGATATTTGCTTTTAGCATTGGCTGCAGTTTTTGTTGGAGGAACTCCCTATTGGGGCGGTCTTGGTACTATAGTTGGAGCTGTGTTTGGTGTTGGAATAATAGCATATATGGAAATTGGAATCGTCGCAATTGGCTGGAGCGGAACTTGGCGACAATTTTTTAATGGTTTAATTATTCTTCTTGCTTTATTAGGACATAGACTTCACGGCGAAAGAGTAAGATAAAAAATTAATAAAATGATAAACGTAGTAATTTGGAATGAATTTGTTCATGAGCAAGAAGATGAGCAAGTTAAATCTATTTATCCAAATGGTATTCATGGCTGTATCAAAGACTTTTTATTAGAAGATAAAAAACTTAATATTACAACAGCAACACTTGAAGAAAAAGATCATGGCTTAACTGAAGAACTTCTGAATAAAACAGATGTATTAATCTGGTGGGGTCATAAAGCTCATAATCTTGTTGAAGATAAAATTGTTGATAGAGTACAGCAAAGAATTTTAGAGGGTATGGGTTTAATTGTTTTACATTCAGGTCATCACTCTAAAATTTTTAAAAGAATGATGGGTACAACTGCAAATCTTAGATGGGCTGAAAGAGGAGAAAAAGAAAGAGTCTGGGTTTGTAATCCAGGCCATCCAATAGCAGAAGGTTTAGACGAATACTTTGAAATTGAAATGACAGAGATGTATGGGGAACCCTTTCAGGTACCCGCACCAGATGAAACCGTATTTGTTAGTTGGTTTGAAGGTGGAGAAGTATTTCGATCAGGCCTATGCTACAAAAGAGGAAATGGCAAAATATTTTATTTTAGACCAGGTCACGAGTCTTATCCTGTTTATTATAATAAAGATGTACAACGTGTAATAAAAAATTCGATAGGTTGGACTTCACCCGATAAAGGTTCGGGATTATGGATTAATACCGTTGAAAAAAATAATGATTATGGAGAAAGAAAAACCCCCATTGAGCCAATTGAAACTAAAGGCTACAAAGTAGATCATAATTATAAAAAATGATTAAAATTGGAATTGTTGGAACTGGTGGAATTGCCGAATGGCATGCAAAAGAATTTCAAAAAAACCCTGACTCATCAGTTATATCAGCGTGTGATGTTTCAAAAGAAAGATTAAATTTTTTTTGTGATAAGTTTGATATCAGAGAAAGATATAATAGTGTCGAGGAATTGCTTCAAAAATCAGATGTTGATGCCATAACAAATACTACGCCAGACGCATTTCATAAGGATATTTCTATCAAAGCAATAGAAAATAATAAACATATCTTTTGTGAAAAACCTCTTGCAGAAAATCATGAAGATGCTCTAGAAATGTGTGCTGCACTTAAGGGGAAGGGATTAGTAAATATGGTCAATTTCAGTTACCGTAATTCTTCAGGTTATCAGGAATTAGTCAAAATTGTTAAATCAGGTAAAATTGGTAATGTTGTTCATCTTGATGCAAACTATTATCAATCATGGCTAACATCAAAATATTGGGGAGATTGGAAAGAGGAAGAAAAGTGGCTGTGGAGATTATCTACCAAACATGGAAGTAAAGGCACATTAGGAGATATTGGTGTTCATATTTTTGATTTTGCATCTTTTCCAGTTGGAGGAATTAAAAAAATTAATGCGAACTTAAAAACCTTTAAATCAAAAGGTGAAAAAATCGGAGAATATGTTTTGGATGCAAACGATACTTTTATATCCATGGTTGAATTTGATAATGGCGCTATTGGTACGATCAGTGCTACTAGATTTGCTACAGGATACTCAAACAGATTAGAATTGAAAATTTTTGGTGACAAAGGTGCTGTTAAAATAGAATTTGATGACCCAATAACAGAAGGTAATAAACTAATGTTTACAGATGATATAAATAGGGAATTCTCTGATAGAAAAGACAAATTAGAATGGAAACAGATCGAAACCTCTCCAACTTTAAATAATTTTGAGAGATTTATAAGTTCTATTAAGAACAAAACTCCTTATGAGCCTGATTTTGCAAGAGGTGCTGAAATTCAAAAAATTTTGGACAAATGTGCTGAAAGTGAAGAAAAGAAATCTTGGGTAAATTTATAATCCATATTAAATCATTCAGATTTGAAGTGAATTTTATTTGAAAAATAATATTCTAGTTCTTTAATAACTTGGCTACTGACCCTCGTTCTATGATAGTTGGAGTTGCCATATAGTTTTTATTTTTTCCTTTTTTTGATCTCATTTCTAATAAGATATTAACTGCCTGATTACCAAGTTCTCTAACAGGATGAGACACAGAAGTTAAAGATGGATTAGTTAAATGGGAAATGACTAAACTATCATAAGTTATAAGCGATATATCTTTGCCAATTTTTAAACTCAGATCGTCACAAGCTTTAATGGCACCTGCAGCAATATATTCAGTGCAACATATTATAGATGTTATTTCAGGATTTTTATTAAGAAAATTTTTCACTTTTTGGAAACTTAATTCAGGATTATTTTGTGAAATAGTAAAATAATTTTTTTGATTTGCTCTGATTTTATTTTTTTTCATAGACTCAAAAAAAGATTCTTTCCTTTGAAAGGCAAAATTGAATTCTTCATCTATGTTTACAAAAGCAATTTTTTTATGATTTTTTTTAATTAAGTAATCAACAATCATTTCCATACTCAAATGATTATCAAGGTCGACCCATGAATATTTTTTTAAACTCTGCGTTCTCCCCCAAGCAACAAAATTAATTTTATTTTTTTTTAAAAGATTTATCCTTGGATCATTTGTGGTTAAATTATGAATAATGATATCATCTACTTTTTGCTCTTTA
>Ga0181555_1004355_pt1 | contig 10918 bp, 8 predicted proteins | sample 011ome_15_FD_145601 | JGI IMG/M metagenome (GOLD analysis project Ga0181555, IMG submission 145601) | Coastal salt marsh microbial communities from the Groves Creek Marsh, Skidaway Island, Georgia - 011504AT metaG (spades assembly) | ecosystem: Environmental > Aquatic > Marine > Intertidal zone >...
TCATAATGCCCTTTTCGATACTGTATTAACCGTTAAGGTATTAGATATAATTAGAAAAAAACAATCCAATCTTTGGAATGAATATATAAAAACTAGCAGCAAAGTAGTTGTTGAAAACATCATCCAACAAGAAAAACTGATCACCGTACAGGAAAGTTTTTATGGGCGGAATAAACTGTTTCTCTGTGCACCGTTACATCCTAATTCATTTAAGCATCCAGTTTATCAATGGGCGCAAGCAATTGATTTAAGAGCAAATGTTGAAGCGATCCAGGATTTAAATTATGAAGATCTTAAAAAGGAGATGAAAAAAACTCCTAGGTTTTTAAGAACTATTCGATCTAATAAAGCGCCTATAATTTTAGATAAGTCTTATGGCTTAAAAGTAGAACCTTATAACAAATTAGATCCTAATTTAATTATGAAAAGGGCAGAGATTGTTAAAACCAATGAAAAATTATCTAATGATATCTGTAATATCTTAAGAGAAGCTGCTGAAGAAAAAGCTGAAACAGCATCCCAAGAAGACCCAGAACCAGAGGAAACCATATATTCAGGTGGTCTAGAATATCTAAAAACAGATGGATTACTTTTTGAAAAATTTCATCAAGCGGATTGGCCTGAAAAATTTAGAATACTTGATAAGTTTAAAGATGATCGAATGGTTTCGTTTGGGCAAAAAATAATATTTAATGAAGCACCAGAAATTCTTCCAAAAGATTTATATAAAAAAATAAAAAGAAAAATTGCAGAGAGACTATTAAGTAAAAATAAAGAAAAATGGACCACAATAGAAGACTTTCACTTAGATTGGGTTAATCTTTATGAAAATGATGACAAAATGTTTTCATTTAAAACTAAAGATGAAAAATTAAAGTTTTTAGATGGAATTAAAGAGTATGCAGATAATTTAGAACAAACTTACCAGGATGCATAATGGTTAAAAAAATATTTGACCCTTTTAAAAAAAATAAAAAGAAAAAAGAAAAAAAACAAAAAACTGCTAAAATAATTAATTTTGTGAATAAATCTAAAGAGCAAAAAAAAATTGTTACTGAGAGAGAAGAAATTAAAAGAATGGATGCTTTAGCAAAAGAACTTGTTGATGTTTATTATGATGCTGCAAAAAAAAGTTTTCTAGATTTAGCATATTGTTTTTATTTTCTAATTTTTAGAGTTTTGCAAAGAACTATTTCAAGAGTATCATTTCCCATCTATCAATATTATTATAAATCAGCTTCAAAAGAGATTTTAAGTACTTACAATCAATGGATAGAAAAATATAAAGATTGGGATGGTGCTTCTTTAAATGATAATGTTGAGGGATCAAAAAAACCAAGAAATGAAAGTGATACAGTACATTAATAATGAATTTAAAAGAACATAGATGATAGATTTTTTTACATTACCATTTTTTATTGGATTAATTCTAGGAGGAGCAATTATTTTTGGAATTTATCCATATGTTTTCAAAAAAAGAGAAGATTTAAGTAGCTTTGAGGAAAATTTAGGTGAGATCAAAAAAACTCTATCAGATATGAATAATAATAACTCAGCTTATCAAGGAACTATCAATGAAAAGTTAAAAAATTTTACTTCAGCAGGTATGAATTTTGAAAAAATTGCAAATGAAATGAAAAATACATTAGTTGCTGGTTCTTCTCAAAAACAAGGGGCTTGGGGAGAAATGGTTTTAGAACATATTTTAACCAAACTCCAATTTACGGAAGGAGAAGAATTTGAAAAACATAAAAATTTTAGATCGGAAGAAGGAGAAAGATTAATTCCTGATTTTATTGTTCATTTTCCAAATAAACGAGATGTCATAATAGACTCTAAAGTAAATTTAACTGCATGGGACGAATACGTAAATAGTGATGATGAAAATGAAAAAGAAGATGCATTAAAAAGACATAAGCAATCTATTAAAAATCACATAGACTCATTATCGAAAAAAAATTATCACACCTTAGAGGGCATCAATACCCTTGATGCAGTTATCATGTTTTGTCCGAATGAAGCTGCAATTTCATCCCTAGGTGCTTCGAGCAGAAAAATGATGGATTATGCGATAGATAAAAAGGTTACATTAGTAGGGCCGGCTATGCTGTATTTCACTCTTAAAACAGTTGAATATTATTGGAAAGCAGAGCGGCAAACTAAAAATACTCAAAAAATAATTGAATTAGCAAATAAATTAAGTGCACAAAGCATTGACATTTATGAGAGTGCTAAATTAGCTCAAGATAGTATGTCCAAAACATCCAAAGGTGTTGAGGATGTTATGAAAAAAATTAAAGATGGTAGAGGAAGTTTTTTAAGCAAAGTAGACAATTTAAATAAAGTTGGGGGTCTTTCTCCTAAAAAAAATATTCCAAGAGATATTCAAGATGAATTAGAAAATGAAAATTTGGAAATAGAACAAATCACTAAACACAAAGATGTATCTTAATTATTTTGAATAAAAATTTTTACTCACCAACTATGCTTACAAAGTTCATGAATTGTAAGCACATCATCTCCAACGAATATCAAGAAAAAAAACTCAAATTAACAAGAAATGATAGATCTGTAACAGATGAATTAAGATTGGAAAAAGGAAAAATTCATGAAAGAAATTATTTCAATCAATTAAAAAAAAAATATTCTAAAATTAAAAATATTAAAGAGCTCGATTTAACTAAAGAGCAAAAAATTAAAGAAACCATCAAATCTCTTAAAGAGGGGTATGAGTTAATTTATGGTGGTTGGTTAAAAAGTGGTGAATGGAGTGGAGAATTAGATTTTTTAGAAATCAATAAAAATCAAAAATCTGAATTGGGTTCGTGGAGCTATGAAATTACAGATACAAAACACAGTGCAAAGATTAAAGGTGATCATATATATCAGCTTGGTGTTTACTTATTATTACTTGAGGAAATACAGGGAATTTTGCCTGAAAATTTTTATATTTTATTAAAAGATCAAATTAAACACCCCATCAAAGTTAAAGAAATTTATGATACGTTTTTATTCCATAAAAAAATTTATGAAAAATTTTTAAATCAAGGAATTGAAAAAACTAAACCAGAAAAATGTAAATTTTGTAGTTTTTGTGATTGGTCTGAACATTGTGAAAGTGTATGGAAATTAAAAAGACATCTAAATCAGGTTATTGGAACTGTTAGCAATGATATCAAAAAATTTAATGCAGCAGGTATAATTGATTATGATGCACTAGCCGCACTCAATCCAAAAAAGAAAATTGAGGGTTTAAGAGAAGAAATTAAAGCTAAACGAATTCATCAGGCCAAACTAAAAATTGAAGGTGAAAAAAAAGGTTATCCAATATTTGAATTAAATAAAGAAAATTTAGTTCTTAACAAAGGATTTAATTTATTACCTAAAGAGTCGAAGTGTGACCTCTTTTTTGATTTAGAGGGAGTTCAAGATTATGTTTTTCCTGGCAGGTTAGAATATTTATTTGGTATCTATTATGAGGAGGAAGGTAATAAAATTTTTAAACCTTTTTGGGCTCACAACAAAGATGAGGAAAAACAAAGTGTTATAAAATTTTTCGATTTCACAAAGAAACATTTTGAAAAATATCCAGATGCTAAAATCTATCATTATGCACCTTATGAAATTAAAGCATTAGAAAGATTGACATCCTTGCATAAAGTACATGGAGTTGACTATGATCATTATTTGAATTTAGGTAGATTTGTTGATTTGTATAGAATTGTTAAACAGGCAATTTATATTTCAGAAAAAAGTTATTCAATCAAAGATATTGAAAAATATTATGGTTTCAACAGATCTGGAGAGATTAGAAAAGGAGATGTATCCGAAGAGTTTTATATTGAGTGGATGGAAACAAAAGAGCAATCCTTATTAGATCAAATAGGCGATTATAATAAACAAGATTGTGTCTCAACTTTTAAACTTAGAAATTGGATTAAGAAAATAAAACCAAAAGATACAAAATGGTTTATTCCAGAAAAAACTGAAATGGAGATAAGACCATTTGAAGAAGCAATATTAAAGTATCAAAAAAAATTAAGCGAAAATAACAATAAAGATAAAACACTAGTAAATATTTTATCAGATGTGGTTGGTTTTTATAACAGAGAGCAAAAACCACAATGGCGTCAGTTTTTTGATCGTAAAGATTTGTCAGATGAAGAACTAATCGATGACAGAGAATGCATTGGAAATATGAAGTTACTTTCAGTGGTACAAGACAAAAAATCGCTAGTTTATAAATACATTTTTCCTGAGCAAGAATATAAATTAAAAAAAGGCAGGGGTGTAATTATTGCAAATAATTCAGACCAAGAGCGAGCTGATTATGCTGGTACAATTAAAGAACTAGATCAAATTAATAGAACATTAGTCCTTAGAAAAGGATTTTCTAAAGAACAAAAGCAATTACCAAAAACCTTGTCTATTGGTGAAAAAGTCATGGAGCAATCTAGATTTGATAATTTAAATAAGAATATTTATTTTTTTTGTGACAATGTATTAAAAAATGAAGAAGGTTTTAAAGCTCTTAAAAGTTTTTTAAGGAAAGATATACCCAATATAAAAGGATTAAAAGCTGGAGACAAAATACTAAGTTCAGATAATTTTGACAAAGAGATTCCTGATATCATATCAAGATTAGAAAGTAGTTATTTATTTCTACAAGGTCCTCCAGGTACTGGTAAGACCTATCAAAGCGCAAATGCAATAATCGAATTATTAAAACAAAAAAAAAGAATAGGTATTACAGCAAACTCTCACAAAGTAATTCATAATCTTTTAGAAAGAATAGAAACCTTAGCAAATAAAAAAAAATTTTTATTTAAAGGTTTAAAAATGGGTAATCCAGATAATGAGGACACTTTTTATGATGGCAAGTTAATTAAAACAGATAAAAATGAAAAACATTACATTGATGGATTAAAAGAAAAAAATATTTTGCTTTATGCAGGTACTAAATATCATCTTTCTCAATGGTATTATCGAAATAAACTTGATTATCTTTTTATTGATGAGGCAGGTCAAATATCACTTCCTGATCTAATTGCATTAGGTGGTATAGCTAAAAATATAATATTGGTGGGTGATCAGTTGCAATTAGGTCAACCAACAGCGGGATCTCATCCAGGCATGTCTAGTAAATCTGTTTTAGATTATTTGTTAGACGAAAAAGACACTGTTGATGAAAATAGAGGAATATTTCTCAATAAAACATTCAGATTACACCCTAATATTAATAATTTTACATCAGAAAATTTTTATGAAAATAGGTTGATTGCCCATAAAGATAATCAGAATAGAAAAATTCTTTATCCAAAAAATTGTTTAATCCAAAAAGAGGGAATTCATACTATTTTGATGAAACATTCCGATAATTCGCAAACGAGTAAGGAAGAATTTCAAATTATTGATAAATTAATTAAACAGTTAATAGGAAAAAAATTCATAGATTATAATTTAAAAGAAAGAGATTTAACGATTAATGATTTTTTAATTGTTAGCCCTTATAATGCACAAGTTAATTTTTTACTCGAAAGGCTACCAGAAGGTGCTCGATGTGGCACCATAGATAGATTTCAAGGTCAAGAAGCACCAGTCACCATAATAAGCATGACAAGTTCTGATGTTGAGAATTTACCAAGAAACAAGTCCTTCTTCTTTAATAGAAATAGATTGAATGTTGCTATCTCAAGAGCACAATGTTCAAGTGTCATTTTGCTAAATCCTAAATTATTAGAGTCGCCACCTTCTGATTATGAGGAATTCAAAATGATTAATAATTTTCAAAAATTATTGAAATATAAGGTTAATATTGAGAATCAAAATCTTCTATAGCTAACAAAGTAACGGAAGTATTAGGTATTCCTTGTAACAGAAAACTAGTCAGAAGAGTATTGAGTGAAAAAAGGTCTTCAAGACTTAATAAATTATTATAAATTTAATATAAAAAGATAAAGTTAATAGTTGAAAAATAGAGCTTCAATTAATAGATATTAGTCTAACATAACCCTGATAACTATAAACAAGGAAAGTATATGCTAGTAGATTTTAAAGATGAGGATTTTGAAAGTAAATTAAAGCAGGAAGAAGTTTCTGTAATACAATTTTCGGCAGCGTGGTGCGGGCCATGTAAGGCTCTAAAACCTGTTATGGATAAAATATCTGATGAATATAAAGATAAAGCTAATTTTTATTATGGAGATATTGAGGATGGAGCCATCAACACGGCGTCTGCAGCTGGAGTGCGTGGAGTGCCAACAGTCATCATATATAAAAAAGGAGTTGAGGTTTCTCGTAAAGTGGGGGGAGTACCGGAGAGCCACATGAAGCAATTTTTAGACGAGAATATTTAATTTAAATTAAGCACTTCGCCTGCAAGATATAAAGAACCAGTTATTAATAAAATATCATTTTCTTTTAATGGTATCGATTTGATAGCTTGTTCAATACTTCCTTGGTATTGAACATTAAGATGTTTTTTGAATTTATCTTTCAATTCTATTCCACTAATTGAATTTTGATTTGGGATATCGATTGTTGTTATTGATGAGATATCTTTGAAATAACTGATATATTTTTCGTGTTGTTTGTTTGCCATCATCCCAAGGATAATGTGTTTGTTACAGCTTAAAGTTTGAAGATATTCATTAAGTACTTGAGCACCATGTTCATTGTGTGAACCATCCACAATTAGCTTATTATTTTTAACTAAATTTTTTAATTTTCCAGATTTGATTTCTTGAAGCCTTGCAATACTTTCTATTTTAGTAACACCTTTTTTGATATGATCATCCTTTATTCCCATATCCAATATTCTTAATGTTGCTATAGCTGTAGATATATTTTCCAATTGAAACTGACCTAAAATGTTCGGTATTGGTAACTTCAATCCACCAAGTTTATCCTCATAATACCAATTACCATTTTCCTCATTTGTAAAGCTAAAATCTTCATTAAAAAAATACTTTTTAGATTTATTTTCAGAAATAGTTTTTTTTATACATTCTACAGTTTCTAAATCTCTTTGTTTAGCAACAATAATTTTTGAATTCAAAAGTGACGAAGTTTTTTCAAATATAATTCTTTCTATTGTGCGGTCGTTTTCTGGTAGCCAATCCAGATGATCTTCACTAATAGCAGTGATAACACTTGCTAAATTTGATTGAAAAACATTAGTGCTGTCTAACCTAAAAAATAACCCTGATTCAATAAGGTTTATGTTATCTGGGTATTTTGCAGCTTTATAAAGATAACAAGCTGTTAAAATTTCAAAAAAAGTTACAGGTTCATTATTATTAATTTTTTGAACTTCTTCAAACAGGTCTGCCAACTCATCATCACTTAATTGTTCATTATTAAATACAAAACGCTCATTAATTCTTTGAATATGAGGACTGGTATATACATTGCATTTAAAATTTGCTTCTTTTAAAATTGAGTAAATTGCAGAAATTGTAGAATTTTTGGCATTTGTGCCAATTATGTTAATAGCCTTAATCTTATTTTGAGGATTATCTAATTTTTTACAAAGATTTAATATTCGGTCAAGTGAGAGATCAATCTCTTTAGGATGCAGCTCTTGTAAGCGACTGATTATCTTCTGAAGTTTCATTTTCTTCAGCACTTATAGCAGAATTTTTCTTTAACAATATTGATAATAAAGTTCCAAGTTTTTCTGCTAGATCTTTTCTATCAACTATCAAATCTACAAATCCAGTCTTCTTCAAATATTCACTAGTTTGAAAATCAGCTGGTAATTCTTCTTTAACAGTTCCTTGTATGACTCGTTTTCCTGCAAAAGCAATTAAAGCACCTGGTTCTGCTATGTGAATGTCACCAACCATTGCATAACTCGCCGTGATACCACCAGCTGTGGGGTCAGTTAAAACAACTATGTAAGGAAGTCCTGCAGCTTTAACTTCATTGATTGCTAGTGTTGTTCTTGTCATTTGTGACAAACTAATTAACGACTCTTGCATTTTCATCCCACCACCCTGTGTAATTGCTATTAAGGGTTGTTGATTTTCAATAGCGTATTGAGCTGCATACAAAAATGCCTCTCCTTCAGCACCTCCTATACTAGCTCCCATAAAATCAAAATCAGATGCAATTGCAGTGACATTAATATTATTTATAGACCCTGAAGCTACAACCATACTGCAGTCTAAACCAGTTTTTTTACGAGCACTCTTTAATCGATCTTTATATGATTTTGAGTCTACAAAATTCAGAGGGTCATCTGCTGGTAAAGGCGTTTTTAAAATTTGATAATTATTTTTTCCAAAAAGAATATCAAATCTTTGATTTGGTTTAATTCTATGATGTTTGTTACAATCTGGGCAAACCCATAAATTTTTTTCTAAATCTTTTTTTAAAATTGGACCTCTACAACAAGAAGTCCAATCACTTTTTGCTATTTCTTCTTTAGAGGCTCTTTTATGGATAGCAGTTTTAATTTTTTCACCTGCTCTGATTATTTTTGTAATCCAATTCATAGTTATTTTAAAATTTCCGAAAAACTTTTCACTTGCTTACCGAAACTTTGTGTTAAATCTGGGGCATTCATATTATCTTGAATATATTTTACAAATGTAGAACCTACAATAACTCCATTACATCCACTATTAGCTACTTTTTTAGCATCTTCAGGACTTTTAATTCCAAATCCAGAGCAAACAGGAATGTTTGTTAGGCTTTTGATTTTTTTGACAAAATTTGCAACATCAGTTTCGTTTGCAGACTTTACTCCGGTCACACCACTAACGTTTACTTGATATATAAAACCAGAAGAAATTTTGACAATATCTTCAAGCCTTTTTTCATCTGTGGTAGGTGCTGCTAATTTTATTAATGATAATCCATTATTATTTAAAGCATCTCTCAATTCATTTTCTTCTTTTAATTCATGAGGTGCATCAACCACTAATACAGCATCTGCGCCTGCTTTTTTAATATCCTCTACAAATTTGCTTATCGGATATTTATATAGATTAGCAATATAACCCATTAAAAGAATCCCTATGTCTTTGTTATAAGATCTAATTTTTTCAACAAGTTTGATGGTATCACTTAAAGTATACCCACTGTTTAAAACATGGTCATGAGCAGTCTTAATAACTGGACCTTCGGCAGAAGCTTCTGAAGTGCAATAGCCAATTTCTAATATAGAAACACCATTATCAATTGCTTGTTTGATTAATTCAAAACTTTTATCAGGGGTAGGGTAACAACCAACAAAATATGAAATTAGTTTTGTTTTAGGACTTTTATTTTCAAATATTTTTTTAAATCGTTCACTCAAAATCTTTACCAATGTGTTCTTGAATTGTATCTAAATCCTTTTCACCTCTTCCACATAAGGAGAGACAAATTCTATAATCTTTTGGTTTATTTTTAGCCTGTCTGAAAATAATTTCTGCAGCACCTGCCATAGGCTCTAATGCTGAACAAATACCTTCTGTCCTTGCTATAATTTTGTATGCTTCAAGCATTTCTTGGTCTGTAGCGGATGAGTAAGTAACTGCTTTTTGATCTTTTAAATAAGAGTGAAGAGGGCCAACTGAAAAGTAAGTTATGCCTGCACCTAAACTCATACCACCTAAAGACTTTGCACCATCGTCAGTTTGCAACATATATGTTTTCATGCCCTGCATTATTCCTGGTGTTCCATTTGAAAGCGCTGCTGTTTCATGAGCCTCAACACCAATCTTAATGATACTTGGTTCATCTAAAAAATCATAAATTGCCCCTGCAAAGTTACTTCCTCCTCCAACACAACCAACAATCATATTTGGTAAACTTCCTTCTTGTTCAATTGATTGTTCTCTTATTTCTCTTCCAATAATACTTTGTGCAAATGCCACAATCTTTGGGAATGGATGTGCTGAAACTACAGACCCACATATATATGCAAAATCTGGATTAGTAGTCCAAGTTTTAATTGCATCTGTAATAGCTTCTTTTAACGTTCCAGGTACAGCTTTTAGCTTTGCACCATAATGTTTTGCCTTAATTATATTCTGGTTAACTCGTGCTATGTCCACTTCCCCCATAACACCAATTAAGGGTAGACCAAATTTAGCTGCAACTGCTGCCGTAGCACTGAAGTGTTGACCTGCACCACTTTCACAAATTAAACTTTTTTTACCCATTTTCTTTGCAAGTAAAACTTGAAATAAACTATTAGTGATTTTGTGACTTCCAGTATGATTTAAATGTTCTTGTTTAAATAAGATACGAGCCCCACCTAATTCTTTAGTAAGATTTTCTGCAAAATATAAAGGTGATGGTCTTCCTATATAGTGCTTACAGTAATAAGCAAATTCATCTAAAAATTCTTTGTCTTTAATTGCTTCTTCAAACCCTTGATTTAACTCATGTAAGGCAGGCATTAAAGTTTCTCCAACAGCCATACCTCCCATAGCAGACGCACCTTCTCCATAGTAACCTAATTCATCAGGGCCTGTTTTTAATGAATTTTTTGTCATAAATGTTTTAAGAATTTATATTATGGACTGTATTTAGAAACTTATCAATTTTATTAATATCTTTTACTCCTTGAGAATTTTCTAAGTCTCCACTTACATCCAATATGTAGTGTTTATTTTTAAAATTGGCAACATCTTCTGTTTTAATATTTCCTGCAATCATTTTTTCCACATGATCTTCTACTTCATTCAGTAAATTATGATCAAAACTCATTGATTTTTCGTAACCTTTACTGTCAAATAAAACTATCTCCGAAACGCTTTCATAAGCTTTATATTTTCTAACATCTTCTTGATTTTCAATAGTAAGAGCGGTGATTATTTTTTTATTATATTTATCTTTAATCTCTTTGATTTCTTTTGGTTCGCAATCGTACACCTGATAATAATCAAAGGGTAAATTTTTTATTTCTTCTAGAATTTTTGTA
>Ga0181555_1004358_pt1 | contig 10913 bp, 10 predicted proteins | sample 011ome_15_FD_145601 | JGI IMG/M metagenome (GOLD analysis project Ga0181555, IMG submission 145601) | Coastal salt marsh microbial communities from the Groves Creek Marsh, Skidaway Island, Georgia - 011504AT metaG (spades assembly) | ecosystem: Environmental > Aquatic > Marine > Intertidal zone...
TGAAGGAAAACCACTTACAATTGTTGGTAATGGAAATCAAAGAAGAGATTTTACTCACATAATTGATATTGTAGATGGACTCATTAAAATAGCATTTTCAAATCAAACACAACAGGATGCTTGGGAACTAGGTTCTGGCAAAAATTATTCAATTAATGAAGTCTTTGAAATGTTCCAAAGAAAATTTGATGTTTCAGCAGATTATATTGAAAATCAAAAAGGGAACTATAAAGAAACTTTAAGAGAATCTAACCAGGCAATTGATTTATTAGGCTGGAACCCTGAAGATAGATTACAAGATTATATATTAAATTTAAAAAATGATTAAAAACATTAGTTGTATTGGAGCGGGATATGTAGGTGGACCAACTATGGCAGTTATTGCTCTAAAAAATCCAGAAATCAATGTAACAGTCGTAGATTCAAATCCTCAGCGAATAGAGGCTTGGAATGGTCCTTTAGAAAAATTACCTATATATGAACCTGGCTTAGTTGAAGTAGTTGAACAAACCCGAGATATAAATCTATTTTTTTCAACTAACATTCCAAAAGCTATTGAAGAGGCCCAAATTATTTTTGTGGCTGTTAATACCCCCACTAAAACAGAAGGTGAAGGAGCAGGTATGGCAGCTGATCTTCGTTATATTGAATCATGCGCTAAAGACATAGCCAAGTATTCAAAGACGGATAAAATTGTGGTTGAAAAATCAACTGTTCCAATTCGTACTGCAGAAAAAATTAAAGAGATTCTAGAGGAGAATTCTAATGGCATCCACTTTGAAATACTTTCAAACCCTGAGTTTTTAGCCGAGGGTACAGCAATATCAGATATGAAATCACCTGATAGGGTGTTAATAGGTAGAGATGAAACAGAGTCAGGAAAAAAAGCGGCTCAGGCTTTGGTAAATATTTACGCCAATTGGATTCCAAAAGAGAAAATTTTAACCACTAATGTGTGGTCTTCAGAGCTAGCAAAACTCGCCTCAAATGCAATGTTGGCCCAGCGTATTTCTTCCATTAATAGTCTTTCCGCCCTTTGTGAAAAAACAGGAGCTAATATTGATGAGCTTTCAAAAGCCATTGGAATGGACCACCGAATAGGGCCTCACTTTTTAAAAGCCTCAGTTGGTTTTGGAGGTAGCTGTTTTCAAAAAGACATCCTAAATCTAGTATACCTCTGTAAATATTATGGTCTTGATGAGGTTGCGGAATACTGGCATCAGGTGGTTAAAATAAACGAGTACCAAAAAGATCGATTTGCTCAGAAAATAATAGATCATTTTGGAGGAGATTTAACTGGAAAAAAGATTGCAATTTTAGGATGGGCATTTAAAGCCAACACGAATGATACTAGAGAAAGTCCCGCTATTTATGTAGCTGAAAAGCTCTACAAAGCTGGAGCAACTCTTGAAATTTATGACCCCATGGTAACAAAAGATTTTATTTTAAAAGATATTAGTATGTATTGGAATTGCAATTCTGAAATTGTTCAGGATAGAATTAAAATTCTTTATAAAACTTCAAGTTTTAAAGAATCTAATACGGTAGCGATTCTAACCGAATGGAATGAGTTTAAAAAAATTGAATTTAATAAATCAAAAGTTTTTGATGGAAGAAATGTTTTAGAAGAATCGTTTTATTCAATTGGTAAAAATAAGAGAAAGCTGCAATTTACTACCAGCAGTAGTAAAAATCATTAATAATCTTTTTTAATAATGAGTAAACAAAAAGCCATCATCGTTTCAGGATACTTTAACCCCATTCATAAAGGGCATCTAGAGTATTTTAATAATGCTAAGGCTATTGCTGACCAGCTTTTTGTGATTGTAAATAACGACCATCAAAGGGAATTGAAAGGCAGTAGAGAGTTTCAGGATGAGAATGAGCGCATGATAATCGTTTCTAACATAAAAGCGGTAGATAAGGCTATTCTGTCTATTGATACTGATAGAACCGTATGCGCCACCATTAAAATAATAGCAGAGCAGTTTGGAGATGAGTTTGAATTAGGTTTTGCTAACGGAGGAGATCAAAATAATGATACTATTCCAGAGAGATCAGTTTGCGAAGAGATGAATGTAGCCCTTATTGACGGGCTTGGAGATAAAATACAGTCATCTAGTTGGCTGCTTAAGAAATTGTATTAATTTAAATAAAAATAAATTTCATACTATTATGCATAAAGTTGTTCATAAGCCTTGGGGTAAAGAGGAGTGGTTAGAATTAAACGATTCATATTGCTATAAAAGAATTTATATAAACGCTGGTTATAAGACAAGTTTTCAATACCATAAATTTAAACGTGAAACTAACTATATAATTGAGGGACGGGCGGAAGTTTGGCTAGAAGATGACCAAGGAGTTGTTCAAAAGAAAATAATGACCGCAGGTGATTTTTTTAACGTCACACCTCCAAAGAAGCATAGAGTAATAGCTATTACAGATATTATTCTACAAGAAGTTTCAACTCCACAAGTTGATGACGTGTATCGATTAAACGATGAGTTTAATAGATCTGATGGGAAGATCGATGAAGAACATAATACACCTGCAGTATTAATTTTGTCAGCCGGCTTAGGTTCCAGGCTTAATAACTTAACTAAGTTTGTAAATAAGTCTTTGTTGCCAATAAATAATGAAGCCATTATTTCAAAAATAATTAAAAAATTCCCTCAAAATTATGATTTTGTAGTGACCCTAGGGTATAAAGGTGATATACTAAAAGAGTTTTTGGAGTTAACGTTTCCTCATATTAATTTTATTTTCGTTGAAGTAGAAAATTTTGATGATCCTAGCTCTGGTCCAGGAACAACTGCAATTAAATGTAAAGAACATCTTAATAGGCCATTTTATTTCGTGGTTTCAGATTGTGTTATTGATTCTGATCTTCCTCATTTAGATGGAAACTGGTTAGCGGTTCAAGAAACAGCATTTCCTGAAAAGTATTCTACATTAGAAATAGACGCCTCAAATAACATCTTAAATTTTAAAGAGAAATCAAGTGATGGGTATTCTAATGCATTCACCGGACTAGCGAGTATTTGGGATTTTAAAACATTCTGGAGTGAGCTTGAAAATAATATGGTAAATGGAGAGATCGTTAGCGCCTTTAATGATTTAAAAAAATATAAAAGTTTTAAAGCAAAAAAAGTCAAATGGTTTGATACTGGAAATTTAGATGACTTAAACTCAACTAAAAAGTACTTTAATGATAAGCCTCTTTCTCTTGAAAAAAATACAGGAGAAATTTTATTTAAGAGCGATTCTTTAATTAAATTTAATCCTAACCCTAATTCAATTCAAAACTTATCCCTAAGAGCCATACAATTAAAAGATCTAGTTCCAGTTAATTTTCAATCAACAACTAATTTTATTAAATATGATTGGATTAATGGAAAAACTCTTTATGAAACTAACAAATTCAAGGAGTATAAGAATTTCTTATTATTTTTTGAGGGCATTATAAAATCTGCAAAATTTAAGGATATCTCTAATCAAAATATTGAAGATTTCTATTTAGAAAAGACTAATTCTAGATTGAAATTGTTTTTAGATAAAAAAGGAGAGGCATATCTTAATCAAGCATATGTTGTTAATGGAACAAAATATCCTCCTTTAAAAGAATTTGTTTCAGGATTAACAATTGACAAATTTAAATTATCTAAAGGCTACAATCTTTTCCATGGTGACCTTCAGTTTGACAATATTATTATTGAAAATAAAACCTCAAATTTTTATTATATTGACTGGAGAGAGTCTTTTGCAAATAATACTGATTATGGAGATTTTTATTATGATTTAGCAAAACTATATGGAGGCTTAATTATCAATTATTATGAAGCCAAAGAGAAAAACTATTTTACATTTGAGAAAGGAGAGTCAATAGTCAATTATTCTATTCCTGTTAATAACGAAATAAAAGAATTTAAAGAATTTTATGAGAATTGGCTTAATTCTCAAGGATATGACATTAATTACATCAGGTTTTTAACAGGAATTATTTTTTTAAATATGTCCCCTCTTCATGAAGAAGACTTTGGAGAGGTACTTTGGTTTAAAGCAATTGAACTTTTATCATGAAAATAAATTCTGAAACAAAATTATTCTGTTCCTTTTCAAAGAATCCTGGTAATAATGGAGCAATTTTTTTCAATGATAAATTTGAAAAGAATAATATAAACGCAATTTATAAGCCTTTTTTTTCTGACGACATAAAGAAGTCAGTTGAAGCAGCAAGATATCTGAGAATATCTGGTTTTGCGGTAAGTATGCCTTTTAAAATCGAAGTTTTAAATTATGTAGATCATATTGATGAAACCACAAAGTTAATCGGAAGTTGCAATACAGTTTTAAATTTTAATGGAGAGATGCAGGCATATAATACAGATTGGCTTGCAATTAGAGATTTGTTTCTTGAAAAAAAAATATCGTCACCTGTAATGATAGCAGGTAATGGAGGCTTTAGTATGGCAGTTCAGTTTGCATTGAAAGACTTAAATATTCCATATAAAGTAATTACAAGACAAAACTGGGACAATCTTGAAAACACTAAAGAATTAATCTTCAATGCCACTCCTATTGAAATTGAAAATAAATACAATCAGATTGACGCACGGCCTAGTGAACCTGATGGTAAAATTATTGCAAGACTTCAGGCTGAACATCAATTTAAATTATATAAAAGGAACATATGAAGTTTTTTATAGGTGTAATGTCAAAAAATATTGTTGATGCAATCATTTCTTTTCAGAGTGAAACATCAATTAATATAGGATTAATTCCAAGCAGAAGGCAAATTGAATTTGACGGAGGTTATTGCAATAACTGGACTACAGAACAATTTTATAATTATGCTAAGGGATTAACACTAAAGAGAGACCATGCAGGTCCTGGGCAAGGATTAAATGATGATGACGGATTTGAATCATTGGAGCACGATTGCAAATACTTTGATTTTATTCATATTGATCCTTGGAAAAAATATCCAGAATATAAAGATGGCTTGCGCTTAACAATTGAAATGATTGAGTTTTGTTATAATCTAAATTCTAAAATAAAATTTGAGGTTGGAACAGAAGAAAGCATTAAAAGATTTGAGCCTCAAGAATTAGACCTTCTTGTTAGCGATCTAAAGAATGCCCTAGATCCCAATGTTTTTAAACAAATTAAATATTTAGTTATTCAGTCAGGAACCTCATTATCTTCGACTTCTAATACTGGAGTTTATGATAAAAAACGTTTAATTGAGATGATTAAGATTGCGTCTAAATATAACTTAAGGTCAAAAGAGCATAATGGCGATTATATGCCTGTAGAATTAATTCAAGAAAAAATGACTCTTGGCTTAGATTCTATTAATATAGCCCCAGAATTTGGTCTAATAGAAACTCAAACTTATTTAGATAACATAACAGATCCAAAGTTACTAGATCTTTTCTGGGAAATTTGTTACAATTCGGGGAAATGGAAAAAATGGGTAAAAAATGATTTTGATCCATTAAAAGAAAAAGAACAATTGATTAAAATATGTGGGCATTACGTTTTAACTAACGATATATTTCTCAAAGAAATAAAAAATTCTTTTCCACACATAGATGACACAATTAAAAATAACATAATCAACAAATTAAAGCAATTAAATGGATACTAGACCTAAAACAATTTTTTGTGATATTGATGGTACTTTGGTTGAACATCAGTTGCCAAGTATTAATGCAATACCAAAAACTAAATTAAAATTATTGCCCGGAACGATAGAAAAATTTTCTGAATGGGACAGGAAGGGGTATTATATAATTTTAGTGACAGGAAGGAAAGAGTCCCTTAGGTCAAATACTGAAAAGCAGCTTTCAGAAGTTGGAATTATTTATGATCAATTGGTAATGGGTATAGGTGGAGGATCTAGAGTTTTAATAAATGATAAAAAGCCAAACGGTTCAATTACTTCTTTTGCAATTAGCTTAGATAGAAATCAAGGAATTAAGGATATTGATCTTTAAAATTATTGTTTTAGGTTAAAACTAAATTTTGATAAATAACATAAAAAAACTAAATTTTATTGTCAATAAAAGACAAAGAAAAGGCCTGATTATCCTATCGGTATTGTTGCTATTTAGTATAATTTTTGAAATGTTTGGATTAGGTATACTAATACCAATTATATCATTATTATTAGATGAAAAAATTATAGAGAACAACGAAATAATCAACAGCATTTATAATTATTTAAAAATCAACACTTACAGGGACTTTGTGCTACTTTCCTTATTAATATTGTTGCTGTTGAGTATCATTAAAGCAGGGTTTGTATTATTATTAAACTTTAAGCAAAATAGATTTCTAACTAATTTGACTAGCAGTATAGCAGTAAAACTTTTTAAAAATTATTTAAGCTCTCCATATAAATTTCATTTAGCTAATAATAGTTCACGGTTACTTAAAAATCTTCAAATAGAAATTAGCTTTTTCGGAAATTATTGTAATTCACTCTTAACTTTAGTATCTGAAATATTTTTACTCCTTGCATTAACCTTGGCTCTTTTAATAATAGAACCTTTTGGAGCATTAATTATTGGATTTTCACTTGGATTTTTATCTTTAATATTTTTTCAATACACTAAAAAGAAATCAACTTATTGGGGTATTGAACGAGAAAAAATGGATACAAAGGTATCTAAAGTATCACTAGAAAGCCTTAACTTAATAAAGGAAATAAAGATTCTAGGTAAAGAAAGTTTTTTTTTAGAAATTTTTTCTAAGTCATCTTATTTAAGGTCAAGATTATCTTCAAATCAGCTAACATTTGCCCAGCTTCCAAGAATCTACCTAGAGCTTATTTCTATTGCTGGATTAGTTGCTTTTATATCTATAATGTTGTTTCAGGGCAAACCAATGACTTCACTAATTAGTATTTTAGGTGTTTTTGTCGCAGCAGTTTTTAAGATAATTCCTTCTTTGAATAAAATTTTAGGTAGCCTTCAACAGCTGAAATACTATGAGTCATCAATTCAATTAATTCACAAAGAGCTTAGTAATTCTAAATCAGAGTTAAATGAAGAAAGTTTAATCAAAATTGATTTTAAAAGAGAAATTAAATTTCAAAAAATTGATTATAAATATGACCAAAACACCATATTTAATGAAATTGATTTTGAAATTAAAAGTGGAGAGCGCATTGGAATAATAGGCGAATCAGGATCAGGAAAAAGTACGCTAGTTGATTTGATAGCTGGACTTCATATACCAATGTCTGGAGTTATAGCTGTTGATGGAATACCAATAATGAACAATATCAATTCTTGGCAAAAACAAATAGGATATGTTCCCCAAGATATAAATTTAATAGATGCTTCTATAAAAGAAAATATTGCTCTTGGGTTAAATAAGGAAGACATCGATTTAGATAAGATTGAGGAAGTTATAAAAGCAGTCCAACTTTCTGCATTTATTGATAATCTTCCTAAGGGCTTAGATACAAATGTTGGAGATAAAGGCAATCAAATTTCAGGTGGGCAAAAGCAAAGAATAGGCTTGGCTAGAGCTCTTTATACCAATCCATCTCTATTAATTTTGGATGAAGCTACAGCTTCTCTTGATAATAAAACTGAATTAGATGTAATGGAGTCTATTTATAATTTAGATAAGGAAATTACAATTTTAATAATAGCCCATCGAATTTCAACACTATCAAAGTGTAATAGTGTGTACGAAGTTAAAAATGGTAAAATAAAATTAATGAAATGAAAGCAATAATATTAGCGGGTGGTTTAGGCACAAGAATTTCTGAAGAAACAGTTATTAAGCCTAAGCCAATGATTGAAATTGGAGGTAAACCTATTCTATGGCATATTATGAAAATTTATTCTTTCCATGGAATCAATGATTTTATTATTTGTTGTGGCTATAAGGGTTATGTGATAAAAGAATATTTCGCTAATTATTTTTTGCATCAGTCAGATATTACCTTTGATATGAGTAAAAATGAAATGAAAATTCATCAAGAAAGAGCAGAGCCATGGAAAGTGACTCTTATTGACACAGGGGAAAATACTATGACCGGAGGAAGAATTAAAAAAATTAAAAGTTATTTAAATGAAGAAGAGAACTTTTGTCTAACATACGGTGATGGATTGGCTAACATAGATATTAGTAAACTGATTTCATTTCATAAAAGCCACGGCAAAATCGCAACTCTTAGCGCTATATACCCCCCTGGAAGATTTGGCGCTTTGGAGATAACCGAAAACCAAGTAACCAGCTTTTATGAAAAGCCTAGAGGAGACGGAGCTTTGATAAATGGGGGTTATTTTGTTTTAAAACCTAGTGCTTTGGATTATATAGATGGAGACACGACTATTTGGGAGCAAGAACCATTAAATAATTTAGCAACAGATGGAGAGCTCATGTCATTTAAGCATGAAGATTTTTGGCAACCTATGGATACTTTAAGAGATAAACATTACTTAGAAAAACTTTGGGAAACTGGTAAAGCGCCTTGGAAATTATGGGATTAAAAGAGGTTTTACACTTTTATAAGGGGAAACGAATTTTTCTTACGGGCCACACTGGCTTTAAAGGGTCATGGCTTTTATATCTTTTAGATTCAGTGGGAGCTAAAGTTACTGGCTACTCTTTGGCACCTCATACAACTCCTTCGCTTTTTAATTCCTTAAAATTCTCTAATAATATCACATCAATTATAGGAGATATTAGAAATAAAAAAGAGTTTCAAAATGCTTTTAATACATGTAATCCTGAGTTTGTGTTCCATATGGCTGCTCAACCATTAGTTATTGAGTCTTATAAAAACCCCAAAGAGACTTTTGATATTAATTTTACTGGAACACTTAATCTTTTAGAGATTTTAAAAGATTACAATCAAAAAGTTCAAGTAGTATTTATTACAACTGATAAAGTATACGAAAATTTAGAATTAGGGATTCCTTTTCTTGAGACAGATAAGTTAGGTGGAAAAGACCCATATAGCGCAAGTAAAGCTGCCTCTGAAATACTAATTGATTCCTACGTCAAATCTTTTTTTAAAGATTCTAATGTGTCCATTGCAACAGCTAGAGCAGGAAACGTGATTGGTGGTGGTGACTGGTCAGAAAATAGACTCATACCTGATATTATAAGCGCAAAAACAGCTAATGAGCCACTTATTATAAGAAGTCCAAAAGCGATTAGACCATGGCAACATGTTCTAGAGCCACTTTTTGGGTATTTAAAACTCGCAAAAGGTCTTCATGACAATCCAAAACTTACCAGAGGTCCTTGGAATTTTGGCCCTGAAAATAATGATGTAAAGACTGTAGAAGATATAATAAATATTGGAAAAAAATTAGAAATTGTTGGAAAAGTTGTTTTTGAAAAATCTAATTTAGTTGAAGCCCAATGCCTTATGCTTAATATATCAAAGGCAAAACAAAAGTTAAAATTTAAGCCGCTATGGAATTCTGAAAAAGCCATAGAGAATACCTTCAAATGGTACCAGAATTATAACAATGGAAATGCAAATAACTTAATTGAATCTGATCTTGAGATTTATTTAAATACATAATAATGATTAAAAATATAAATCAAACATTAAAAGAATCTCTTGAACCAATAATTAATGGGAATATTTCAAAAAAAATAGTCCCTGGCACAGATTATATATCAGTAACTGGTAAAGTTATTGATCAAAATGATATTCTTGCGGGTGTAGACGCTACATTAGATGGTTGGCTTACAACGGGAAGGTATGCCAAAGAGTTCGAATCTAGTTTAGCAAAGTATATTGGAGCTAAGACGTCTCTTTTGGTAAATTCTGGATCATCAGCAAATCTGGTTGCTTTTTATGCATTAACGTCTCCGTCTTTGGGTTCAAGAGCAATAAAAAAAGGAGATGAGGTTATAACTGTAGCAGCAGGTTTTCCAACTACTATAAATCCATTAATTCAGTTTGGTTGTATTCCTGTTTTTGTAGATATAGACATTCCCACTTACAACATAGATGTTTCTAAAATTGAAGCAGCTATTTCTCCAAAGACAAAAGCCATAATGATTGCTCATGCGCTTGGGAATCCTTTTAATTTAGATGTTGTTACCGCTCTTGCAAAAAAATATAACCTTTGGCTCATTGAGGATGATTGTGATTCTCTAGGAGCTACTTACCGAGATAAAAAAACTGGATCCTTTGGAGATCTTGCTACCTTATCTTTTTATCCCGCTCATCATATAACAATGGGAGAAGGAGGGGCTGTATTGGTAAATAATAGAAGGCTACAGACTAGCGCTTTAAGCTTTAGAGATTGGGGAAGAGATTGCTATTGTGAAACAGGTTGTGATAATACGTGTAATAAAAGATATGAATGGAAATTAGGAGATCTTCCAGAAGGTTATGACCATAAATATATATATTCCCATATTGGGTTTAATCTAAAAGTTACTGACACACAGGCAGCAATTGGATTGAGTCAGTTGACTAAAGCAGATGATTTTGTAGCAAAACGACGTCAGAATCACAAAACACTCTATAATTTATTTAAACCATTAGAAGAATATTTCATTTTGCCAGAAGCCACTGAAAATTCAAATCCAAGCTGGTTTGGCTTTATGCTAACCATAAGAGATCCTAGAAAGATAGATAGAAATAAGCTAGTTCAACACCTTGAAAAAAACAAGATTGGGACTAGACTGTTTTTTGGGGGTAATATGATAAAGCAACCTGCTTACATTAACATTGATAAGAGAGTTGTTGGAACTTTGTATAATTCAGATAAAGTAATGAACGATTCTTTTTGGATAGGAGTTTGGCCAGGACTAGATGAAGAGCATTTACAATATGTATTTAAGAAAATAAATGAATATTTAAAAATGATTTAATTATTTTGAAAACAGTTTTAATTACAGGAGCCTCAAGAGGATTAGGA
>Ga0181555_1004359_pt1 | contig 10910 bp, 7 predicted proteins | sample 011ome_15_FD_145601 | JGI IMG/M metagenome (GOLD analysis project Ga0181555, IMG submission 145601) | Coastal salt marsh microbial communities from the Groves Creek Marsh, Skidaway Island, Georgia - 011504AT metaG (spades assembly) | ecosystem: Environmental > Aquatic > Marine > Intertidal zone >...
ACCGTCGCTGCACAAAAAGTTCAGAAGTCTGCCTACCCCGAGGCCTACGCCAAATGGGAAGCAAGCGCCTGGGCCTGGCTCGACGAGCTCTCCTAGGTCGTTTCGGGTGCGCCTGAAGGGATTCAGGAGTTAGCGACAATACAATCCGAAGAGATGAATTCTTCTGCCACTGATCCGCTAATTGGTCGCACAATCGACCATCGATACCTCATTGAGGATCGCATTGCTCGTGGCGGGATGGCAGCGGTCTACCGCGGGTTGGACTACCGCCTGGAGCGTCCTGTCGCCGTCAAGGTGATGCACCAGCACTTGGCAGAAGACGAGCACTTCACCCAGCGCTTTATCCAAGAAGCCAGACAAGCCGCCAGGCTCGCTCACCCCAACATCGTCAATGTGTTTGACCAAGGCCAAGACGGCCCCATCACATTCATTGTGATGGAATACCTGCCAGGAATCACCCTCCGGGAACTGCTCCGCGACTTCACCGTGTTGAACTGGGAGCAAACCCTCGATGTGTCCAAGGCAATCCTCCAGGGCCTTGACGCCGCTCACAGCGCAGGAATCGTCCACCGAGACTTGAAGCCTGAAAACGTGTTGATGGCAGATGACGGGCGCATCAAGATTGCCGACTTTGGCCTTGCACGCGCAGCCTCCCACAACACTCAGACTGGCCAAGCGCTCCTGGGAACGGTGGCCTACCTCTCCCCCGAGCTCGTCACCGGAGCGCCCGCGGATGTGCGAAGTGACTTCTACGCCCTGGGAATCATGGTGTTTGAAATGTTGACGGGGCGACAGCCCTTTACCGGTGATCAAGCAGTCACCATCGCCTACCAGCACGCAAACTCCACTGTGCCTGCCCCCTCCACGGTCAACCCCGACGTTCCTGCTGAGCTCGACGAACTAGTCGCCTGGTGCACCCAGCGCGAACCAGACGATCGACCAGCAAGCGCAAAAGCGCTGTTGGAACACATCCGCGAGCTGGAGTCTCGCATTGCCAAGCGTGTGGCATCTGAGCCTAAGACCGAGGCCATCACCCAGCAATACACGAAGGTGATGAGCCCTGCGAAACTCGCAGAAGATGACCTCCCCACGGAGGTGATTAGCCGCGAGGAGGAAGTCTTTGCCGGCCTAGAGACTCCCGACTATTCCGAGCCAGAGCCCATTAAGGCTGCTGTGGCGACCGAGCGTAGGCGTCCTGGAGTGTGGATGTGGATTGTGTTCGCGCTGGCCGCAATCGCCGCGATCTCCACGGCCATTTGGCTGTTTGCGCCAAAGGCCCCGGCCATCGTGAGTGTGTCGGATGTGCGAGGACTCACCCTCGATCAGGCGCGAACTCAACTGACAGATCTTGGCTTACTCGTGGATGCCTCGACTGGCGAATCATTCGACGAGGAGATTCCGGTTGGCCTAGTTGTGGGCACCACTCCTGAGGTAGGAACCGAACTCGAAGAGGGATCCCCCATCACGATTGTCGTGTCGCTGGGAATCGAGCCCACGAGCCTTCCTGCTCTCGTCGGATTAAGTCTGGACGATGCGACCGCAAGCCTTGACGAGGCGAGACTCATCCTTGGCGATGTGACCTATGTCTTCTCTGACACCACCGAAAAGAGCCAGGTCATAGAAATGTCCTCGCCAGATGGACTCTCGCTCACTCCCAATATGGAGCTCGACGTGGGCGTCACTATCGATCTGTTGATTAGCGCTGGAGCATTGCCCGATGTGTCAGGACTCAGCGTTGAAGAAGCAGAAGCACTATTGGGCGACGCTGGCCTCACCGGTGTTGTGGGAGGCGATGGAGACTACTCCGACACAATCGCAGAAGGCCTTGTCATTGATTTTGTGCGCCCTCAAGGTGTCACCCTCCGCCCAGGCGATACCGTCACCTTGACCGTGTCGCGCGGGCCTGAGCTGATCACGATTCCCGACGTGGTGGGCAAGACCATTCAGGACGCGGTTGATGAGCTACGCGCCCTTGGGCTCACCGTTGAGGTTCGCTCCGAGTACCCAGAAACGGCGTGGGACGAATCCTTCGCACGAGTCACCAGCCTCGAACCCTCGGCAGGACAACAAGTCCCTATCGGGTCGAAAGTGATTATTCGAAGCTTCGTTTAAATCGCTTGCTGAGCAAGCTCTTCGGCGACGAGGAACGAAAGCTCCAGGGACTGCTGGTGGTTGAGTCGAGGGTCACACAGTGATTCGTAGCGGGTTTCAAGCCCCAACTCATCAATCTGCTGCGTACCGCCCAAACATTCGGTGACGTCGTCTCCGGTGAGCTCCACGTGTATACCACCAGGGTGGGTTCCCACCTGACGGTGTGCTTCAAAGAAGCCCTTCACCTCGTCGACCACGTCATCGAAGTGGCGCGTCTTGTATCCGGTTTGGGTCGTAATGCCGTTGCCGTGCATCGGGTCGGTCACCCAAATCGGCTTGGCCTCGTGACCCTTCACTGCTTCCAGCAAACCGGGCAGGACATCTCGAATCTTGGATGCACCCATGCGGGTAATGAAGGTCAAACGACCAGGCTGACGTTTGGGGTCGAGCAGGTCGATCAGCTTTTCCATGTCTTCAACCGTGGTGGAGGGGCCAAGTTTCACGCCAATGGGATTTTCGACCCGCGAGAAGAAGTCAACATGGGCTTCAGAGAGGTCACGGGTGCGCTCACCAATCCACAAGAAGTGGGCAGAGGTGTCATAGGGCAAACCAGTGCGTGAGTCCAGACGGGTCATTGCGCGCTCGTATTCCATCAGCAGACCCTCGTGGGCGGCATAGAAATCAACACGCTTGAGCTCGTCGAAGTTCGCCCCAGCGGCCTCCATGAAGCGCACGGCGCGATCAATTTCACGGGCTAAGCCTTCGTAGCGGCTGTTTGCGGGGTTTTGCGCGAAGCCCTTGTTCCAGCTGTGCACCATGCGAAGATCCGCGAAACCACCTTGGGTAAAGGCGCGAATGAGATTAAGTGTCGAAGCGGCCGTGTGGTAGCCCTCGAGCATGCGCCATGGGTCTGGGGTGCGTGAGTCTTCGGTGAATTCGTAACGGTTGACCATGTCACCGCGGTATGCAGGCAGGGTCACGTCACCGCGCGTTTCATCATTAGACGAGCGTGGCTTTGCAAACTGACCCGCCATCCGACCCATTTTCACAATCGGCATCGACGCTCCGTAGGTCAACACCACTGCCATTTGAAGGATGGTCTTCACGCGGTTTCTGATCTGGTCAGCTGTCGCACCCGCGAACGTTTCGGCACAGTCGCCACCTTGAAGCAAGAACGCGCGACCCTCAGCAACCTCAGCAAGCTTGGTACGTAGCTGGTCAACCTCACCGGCGAATACCAGAGGGGGAACCCGAAGAAGAGCCTGATACGCCTCATCGGCCACCGCCTGGTCTGGCCACGGCGGCTGCTGCTTAATCGGCAGGCTTCGCCAGTGGTCAAGTCCTTCGACTACACCGGGTTGGGGCTCAACGCTTGCCTCAGTGGGGTCAAGCATGGTGGGGACGTTCATCATTCCTCGGGTTTCAGCTACGGGTGAAACAACTTTCCTAGCCTAGCGAAGGCGGGTGGGACTATTTACCGGCAGATACCGGCTGATTACGCACTGTCGAGGCATAGACGTCAACGTATTCTTGGCCGCTTAATTCGTTGATCCGATAGACAATTTCATCGGTGATGGAGCGCAGCACAAACCGATCATTTTCAAGGCCTTCAAACCGCGAGAAATCCATCGGTTCACCAATGACCACACTGACCTTCTTTACCTTGGGAAGCTTTGCCCCCAATGGCATCACCTCATCGGTTCCCACCACGGCAACGGGGATCACAGGAACGTGGGCTTCGAGCACCATACGCGCCACTCCGGTGCGACCGCGATAGCCGCGACCATCAGGCGAGCGAGTACCTTCCGGGTAAATACCCAAGACGCGCCCTTCCGCCAGCACACCTAGCCCGGTGTTGAGTGAGGCTTCTGAGGCTTTACCCCCTGAGCGATCGATGGGTAACTGGCCCGCCGAGGTCATAAACCACTTCACAATCGCACCCCGAAGTCCTTTGCCCGTGAAGTAGTCACTCTTGGCAAGAAACGTCATTTGCCGGGGAATCGCAAGAGGAAGAAAGATGCTGTCGACAAAAGACAGGTGGTTGCACACGATGATTGCCGCGCCGTCACGGGGCACGTGCTCCACTCCCGTGATTGTGGGGCGGAACACAGTGGACACCAATGGGCCCAGCAGCCCATTTTTCACCCACCAATAAAACACGCGTGCTCCTTACTCTCCGGGCCTCAGACTAGTCCGCGCCCGCATCTGCTGCACGTGAGGCAAGAGCCGCCCCAATTACACCTGCAGTGTTTCCCAGGGTTGCCAGTCGAATCTCTGGCTTCGCGTGGCTTCTGCGCCCGCGAGAGAGTTCGGCCCACTCGTGTTCGATAAGGGGCAGGAGGAAAGCTCCCGTTTTGTCTGCCATTCCCCCGCCAATGACCACACGCTCCGGGTCGAGCACCGCCTGGACATCCAACAGCGCCAGCGCCAAGCCCCGCGCGGCGCGACCGAAGAGCTGCGCTGAAAGTTCAGGGCGATTCGACAACGCTTGTTCAATGTTCGCTGTTGTCACGTCGGAATCGCCGGTATGTTCGCGATAGTCCCTTACAAACGCCGTAGCGGATGCGACCGCTTCAAGACAGCCAAATTGCCCACAGCCGCACTGTGGGCCATCTGGTTCAACAATGATGTGACCTAACTCTCCCGCAATTCCGTGTGAACCAACGAGCAGGGAGCCTCCGGCAATCACCGCTCCTCCCACTCCTGTGCCGAGGGTAACCATGACCATCGATTCTGCGCCAAGACCTGCGCCGCGTTGAAACTCACCCCAGGCAGCGGCGTTAGCGTCGTTCTCAATAGTTATGGGGACTCCGAGAATTGATTCGAGTTCGGCACGAAGAGGCCTGTTCTCCCAGGCAATGTTGGGTGAGAGCACCACGGTGTCACGAGTGGGGTCCAGGAACGCGGCGACAGCTACTCCGACGCTGTAGCGCTCTAACCCTTCGGCAAGCTCGCCGATTAACGAGACCGTCTGCTCGACGATGTCGTCTGGGTCGCTGGGCACAGAGTTACGTCTGGCACTCCTGACCAGGTTCCCGGCGTCATCGAGCAACCCCGCCTTAATGGCGGTTCCGCCGATGTCTATTCCAATACTGTGCACGGGCCTCAGTGTATGCGCCGGAGCTTCGCGGTATTTGTCCAGCCAACACAACCGCAGGCCCGGTAAGGTAAACGAAATTGTCGACCGCTAACAAAGGAGTAAGCGTGCGCGAGATTCATGTACCCGCTGTCGTCCCTGCCGATCCTTCTGCAAATGCGACAGACCTTCTTGTCGATCGAGTACGTCTCTCGCCTGACTCTCCACTCTTTTCACTTCCCACCGAGGACGGTGGCTGGTCGGATGTTTCCACCAGAGAGTTTTACGACCAGGTTGTTGCACTCGCAAAAGGCCTCATTGCCGCCGGTGTAAAGCAGGGCGATCGCATCGGGTTTATGTGCAAGACCCGCTACGAGTGGACACTGATGGACTTTGCGACCTGGTTTAGCGGAGCTCTCCTCGTGCCGATTTACGAGACCAGTGCTCCCGCCCAGATTCAGTACACCCTGGAAGACTCGGGTGCGACCTGGTTGATGGTTGAAACTGCGGAGCATTTTGCGCGCTTCGATGAGGTGCGAAGCGAGCTCCCCCAGATCCAGCACATTTGGAAGGTTGATTTAGGTGATCTCGACAAACTGGCGAAATCAGGCTCGAAAGTAACCGACGATGAGGTCGAGAAACGCCGGAGCTCCGCGAAGGGCAGCGACCCCGCAACACTGATTTACACCTCAGGCTCGACCGGACTCCCTAAAGGCTGTGTTCTTACTCACTCAAACTTTGTCGAGACCACAAGGAACGCCCAAGTGGCTATGTACGACGTGGTCAAGCCTGGGGCTTCCACCCTGTTATTCATCACCACCGCCCACATTTTCGCCCGCTTCATTGCGGTGCTGGCAGTGTCCTCGGGCGTAAAGGTAGGCCACCAGGCCGACACCAAGCAGCTGCTTCCGGCACTGGGAAGCTTCAAACCCACCTTCCTCCTTGCTGTCCCTCGCGTGTTCGAGAAGGTTTATAACTCGGCCGAACAAAAGGCTGAGTCTGGCGGTAAGGGGTCAATCTTCCGCACCGCTGCCGATACTGCTGTTGAGTATTCGAAGGCACTCGATCGAGGTCAGGTCCCCCTCGCGCTACGCGCACGCTTTGCCCTCTTTGACCGTTTGGTGTTGAGCAAACTGAAGAAGGCCATGGGCGGTCGCGTGCAATACGCCGTGTCAGGTTCTGCGCCGCTGAGTACCCGTCTGGGGCATTTCTACCGCTCGATGGGTCTTCGAATTTTGGAAGGCTATGGCCTGACAGAAACCACTGCCCCCGCGACGGTGAACTTGGTCGACCACTTCAAGATTGGAACCGTCGGTCCGGCCCTACCCGGTGTGTCTATCCGCGTCGCTGACGACAGCGAGGTGCAGGTCAAAGGTGTCAACGTCTTCGATGGCTATTGGAACAACGAAGACGCCACCAAAGACACCTTCACTAAGGATGGCTGGTTCAAGACCGGCGATCTCGGCACCATCGATGATGAAGGCTACTTGACCATCATCGGCCGAAAGAAAGAAATTATTGTGACCGCGGGAGGCAAGAACGTAGCCCCCGCACAGTTGGAAGACCCCATTCGCTCCAACCCAATCGTCTCCCAGGTCGTCGTCGCTGGAGACCAGCGCCCCTTTGTCTCCGCGCTGATCACCCTCGATGGGGAAATGCTGCCGACCTGGCTTGCCAATAACGGTGTGGAGGGCGAACTCAGCCTGTCTGAGGCTGCCAAGCACCCAACGGTGTTGGCGGAGGTTCAGGCAGCAGTGGATGCGGCGAACGAACGAGTATCTCGTGCGGAATCGATTAGGAAATTCCATATTTTGCCAATTGAACTTACCGAAGCAACGGGACACTTGACTCCAAAGATGAGTATCAAGCGTCAGGTGATTTTGGGCGACTTCTCAGCCGAAATTGACGCGCTCTATGCAGAAGCTACTGACGGAAAGAGTTCTTAGTTCTGGTTAAACCAGTCTGATTCGCGGATGGCCGCCATAGCTTCTTTCTTGACGTCTGCTTCAAGTCCTTCGATGTACAAGTGACCCTCTAAATGGTCGCACTCGTGTTGGAGCGCCTGGGCCATGAGACCCTCGCCGCTGAGGGTGATCGTGCTTCCATCCAGCAGCTCACCAGTCACTGTTGCTTTGGGATATCGACGCCTCGGGTAGCTCAGGCCAGGCACCGATAGGCACCCCTCGTCTACAAGATCAGGCTCGCCTTCCACTGACACGAGGGTCGGGTTTAAGACATAGCCCACTTCACCGTCAACGTTGTAGCTAAATGCGCGAAGACCCACACCAATCTGGTTGGCCGCCACACCTGCACGGCCTGGAACCTTCACCGAGTCGATTAGGTCGTGAACCAGGGACTTGGCGCGCTCAGAGCCAGGATCGACGCGGTCGCAAGCGCTTCGAAGAATCGGGTCTCCAAAGAAGCGAATCTCCCGAATAGCCACTGGGCTACTCCCCTTCGCCCTCGGCGATCCCCTCAACAACGAGTGCCGCGAGTTCGCGAACGGAGTCGCGGGTGAGCGGGCTGAGCTTCTCCCACTCCACTACTGAGCCCGCAGCAAGCAGGGGGTCGTAGGGGATGCGCACGACGTCGCGCACACGAGAGAGGAAGTGTTCTTCGATTTCGTCGAGCTTCACCACATTGGTGCCCTGGGTGGCGGTGTTGAGCGCGACCACAGAGTTTTTCACGAGGTCACCCCAGCCGTTTGCTTCCAACCAGGTAAGAGTTTCAGAGGCCAAGCGAGCTTCGTCGATGCTTCCACCGGAGACAATCACCAAACCGTCGGCGCGCTCCAGGGTTGGCTTCATCACCGAGTGCACCACACCGGTACCGCAGTCAGTGAGAACAATCGAGTAGAAACGTGCTGCCTGGTCCGCGACAACGTTGTAGTCGTCTTCGTCGAAGGCTTCTGAGAGCAGTGGATCGGTATCGGAGGCAAGAACGTGTAGACGGGTCTTGTCTTTTGAGACCAACTCGACAAAGTCGGTGAAACCATGGATTCCCGCAGCGAGCTTCACCACATCACGCACGGTGGCAGCGGTGGAGCGCGGAACTCGCTCGGCAAGCGTTCCGCGGTCAGGGTTGGCGTCAATGGCAACCACTCGGTCGTCTCGAACTTCGGCAAGTGCCATGCCCAACAGAGTGGTCACGGTGGTCTTTCCCACACCGCCCTTTCGGGTAAGAACGGGAACGAAACGGGCCCCCGACTCAAACGGAGTCGCAATGCGACGACTCAGAGCCTTGTGCGCGCGCCATTTCCTCGAATCGCCCACATTGATTAAGTGGAAGCTGGTTTCGTAGAGGAAGCGCTGGAATGCACCTTGTGGAACATCGGCCGTCTTCTTCTTGTCGAGAAGTCGATCCTCGGTCAGCATTGCTGCGGGTTCTGGAGTCTCGCTCACGCCTTCAGCGCGTCGCTGATACATGGCGTCTGAATTGAGCGTGACAGCGTGGCTTTGAACTTCGCCGTCAGCGTCGATTGCGCTGGGGTCGACTGCTTGATCGTCTAGCTCGGTTTCTTCGACACTCTCGTTTGCCACGTCTTCTCCTTGGAGCTCGCTGTGACCCTCTGCGGAGTTGGTTCCGGTCGAATTGGCTTTTGCCATTACACGTATTCCTTCTCGGAAGTCTAGTGAAAACTAAAAGTGATTAAGTCTTTAGTGAACCTGAAATCAGGCCACTAGAGACTATCCCTCAACGGTGAGAACAACCAACAAATCCCCCGCCTCAACCGACTGGGTGGTTTGGGTTGCCAAACGCTCCACGACACCCGATACGGTCGCGGTAATGGCCGCTTCCATCTTCATCGCTTCGATAGTGGCAATGGTGTCGCCTTCTTCGACTGAGTCCCCCACACTCACCTTCACAGTGGTGACGCCCGCAAAGGGTGCAGCCACGTGAGCGGGGTTAGAAGAGTCGGCCTTTTCCGCAGTGGGAATATCGACACTGACGCTTCGATCGGGAACAGTGACAGGACGTGTTTGGCCGTTGAGACTTGCCAACACGGTGCGCATTCCGTGGTCGTCGACCTCACTGATTGCCTCAAGCTCGACGTAGAGATCCACTCCGGGTTCTACCGAGATCAGGGTTTCTTCGCCCAGGCGAAGACCATAGAGATAGTCGAGAGTGTCGATTACCGAGACGTCACCGTATTGCTCGCGGTTAGCCAAGAATTCCTTGGTCGGTGCGGGGAATAACAGCTCATTGAGAATGCTTTGACGCTCTACGCCAGAGCGCTGGAGACGAGCGCGTTGTTCATCACTCAGTGGCGCCTGTTCGGCCAAGCGACTGCGGCCCTTCATGATCTTTGACCTAAACGGCTCTGGCCACCCGCCAGGAGGATCTCCTAGCTCTCCCGCCATGAACCCGATTACCGAATCGGGGATGTCATAGCGATCAGGGTGGGCTTCAAAATCATCCGGGTCCACATCGGCAGCTGCCATTTGAAGCGCCAAGTCGCCCACCACCTTGCTCGAGGGTGTCACCTTGGTGGGGCGACCAAGGATACGGTTTGCCGCGGCATACCAATCCTCAATCGCTTCAAAACGGTCCGCCAGTCCCAACGCAATTGCCTGCTGCCGCAGATTGGAAAGCTGCCCACCTGGGATTTCGTGGTGATAGACACGTCCGGTGGGTGAGGGCAGACCTGACTCAAAGGGGACATAAATACGTCGAACAGCCTCGAAATATGGCTCGAGTGACGAGACAGCTTCGAGCGAGACTCCAGAGTCACGCTCGGTGTTTTCAAGTGCTGCCACCAGAGCAGACAGCGACGGCTGGCTGGTGGTGCCCGACAGTGGAGCAGATGCCGCGTCGACGGCGTCTACACCTGCATGAGAAGCGGCAAGGAGGGTAGCGAGCTGGCCTCCCGCGGTGTCGTGGGTGTGGAGGTGGACTGGCTGTTCAAAGCGCTCACGAAGGGCCGTGACAAGTTTTTCCGCGGCCTCTGCGCGGAGCAATCCTGCCATGTCCTTAATCGCGATGATGTGGGCGCCAGCATTGACGACCTTTTCTGCCATCGACAGGTAATAGTCGAGGGTGTAAAGGTTCTCATTCGGGTCGAGAAGGTTTCCGCTGTAGCACAGCGCCACCTCCGCAACGGCCTTATTGGTCGCCAACACGGCATCAATTGCTGGGCGCATTTGATCGACATTGTTGAGCGCGTCAAAGATCCTGAAGATATCGACACCCGTTGAGGTGGCCTCTTCCACAAATGCGTCCGTCACCTCCAGCGGATAGGGGGTGTATCCGACCGTGTTTCGACCACGCAACAGCATCTGGATGGCGAGGTTAGGAAGTGCTGCGCGCATGCGCGAGAGCCGCTCCCAGGGGTCCTCTTGGAGGAACCGCAACGCTACGTCGTAAGTTGCACCGCCCCAGGCCTCCACTGAAAACAGCTCGGGGGTGAGCCTGGCAACAGCGGGCATCACATCGACGAGGTCTTTGGTGCGCACGCGGGTCGCCAGAAGCGACTGGTGCGCGTCGCGATACGACGTGTCGGTGATTGCGAGGGCTTTCTGGGCGCGAAGTGCAGAGGCAAATCCTTGTGGGCCTAGCTCGAGCAGCTGCTGCCTCGTTCCCGCAGGGGCAGGGGAATCCACATCAACCACGGGAAGTTTGGTCGAGGGGCGAATGAGCCCTTGACCATCTCCATAAGGCTGGTTGACGGTGACATCGCCCAACCAGCTCAGCAGCTTGGTGCCGCGGTCTTTTGAGGGTCGAGCCTGGATGAGCTCGGGGCGCT
>Ga0181555_1004360_pt1 | contig 10910 bp, 9 predicted proteins | sample 011ome_15_FD_145601 | JGI IMG/M metagenome (GOLD analysis project Ga0181555, IMG submission 145601) | Coastal salt marsh microbial communities from the Groves Creek Marsh, Skidaway Island, Georgia - 011504AT metaG (spades assembly) | ecosystem: Environmental > Aquatic > Marine > Intertidal zone >...
TGGATCGCATCATCTTTTTGGGAACCGCTATCAATGATCATGTAGCCAACATCATTCAAGCTCAATTGTTATTTTTAGAGAGTACTGACTCGTCTAAAGACATTCAGATATATATCAATTCACCAGGTGGTGGTGTATATGCTGGATTGGGCATCTACGACACCATGCAACTCATCAAACCTGACGTTGCAACCATTTGCACTGGCATGGCAGCTTCTATGGGAGCTGTTTTACTTTGCGCAGGAGCTAAAGGAAAACGAAGTGGATTGACTCATTCAAGAGTAATGATTCACCAGCCATTAGGAGGAGCTCAAGGACAAGCCAGTGACATTGAAATCACTACCCGTGAAATCTTAGCTTTGAAAGAAGAACTGTATCAAATAATCAGCAAACATACAGGCCAAACCTATGACAAAGTCTATGAAGACAGTGATCGAGACTACTGGATGAAATCTGACAAGGCTTTGAAATATGGGATGATTGACGAAATCCTAACCAGAAGTTAGAGTACATTTATTATGGCAAAACAAGATTTAGAATGTTCATTTTGTGGGCGTAAAAAACCAGAAACTAATATCCTAATCGCTGGATTAGATGCCCACATTTGCGATCGTTGTATCCAGCAAGCCAATGGAATTGTTTTAGAAGAAGCTGGAAGCAAAGGAGGACAATCATTGTCAAACGACCTGACGCTTCGCAAACCAACTGAAATTAAAGCGTTTTTAGACACTTATGTCATTGGCCAAGATCGAGCGAAGCGCGTTATGGCTGTGGCAGTTTACAATCATTATAAAAGATTGTTACAACCGTCGAATGAAGATGAGGTAGAAATTCAAAAAAGTAACATTATCATTGTCGGTCAAACTGGTACTGGAAAAACACTTTTGGCTAAGACCATTGCTCGCATGCTCAAGGTTCCTTTGGCCATTGTGGACGCGACGGTTTTGACCGAAGCGGGTTATGTTGGTGAGGATGTAGAAAGTATTTTGTCTCGATTGCTCCAAGTGGCCGATTACGATGTGGCCAAAGCCGAAAGAGGGATTGTGTTTATTGACGAAATCGACAAAATTGCACGTAAAAGCGACAACCCATCCATCACTCGCGATGTTTCTGGAGAAGGGGTACAACAAGCCTTGTTGAAATTGCTAGAGGGGACCAAAGTCAATGTTCCTCCAAAAGGTGGCCGCAAACATCCCGATCAAAAATTTATTGAAGTGAATACGGAAAACATACTCTTTATAGCCGGTGGGGCATTTGACGGAATTGAGCGCTCCATTTCCAAGCGATTGAACATGAGTGCTATTGGATACAAGGCCGCGCAAGAAGTGGACGAAATTGATAAAGACAACCTTCTGCAATATGTTACTGCTAAAGATTTGAAAAACTTTGGACTAATTCCAGAGATTATTGGCCGATTACCGGTACTAACGTATATGAATCCCTTGGACACCAAGACCTTGCGATCCATACTAACCGATCCCAAAAACGCCTTAGTGAAGCAGTATGAAAAGTTGTTTGAAATGGACAACATTTCGCTCACTTTCACTGACGGTGCCTTGGATCTGATTGTCGAGAAGGCTATTGACTATAAGCTTGGTGCTAGAGGATTGCGATCGTTGTGTGAAGAAATCCTCAACGACGCCATGTTCGATTTTCCAAGCGGAACAGAGGACAAGCTCAACATTACAAAGACCTATGTTGAAGGTAAATTATCGAAGTCTAGATTGAATCAATTGAAAGCGGTTTCTTAATTCATTGCTTTCAACTCTTCTAAATAGTCTCTAGAATTGGACAACCTTGGCACCTTATGCTGTCCGCCTAATTTATTTTTAGATGCCAACCAATCTTGAAAAAGACCAATCCTTCCTTGATGGACTACTGGCGGGTTTAGTGTCATGTTGTTGGCTCGCTTGGCTTCATAATCCGAATTGACTGATTTTAGGGCGTTGTCAAAAAGAAACACAAAATCGTCCATGTTTTTTGGTGGAGTTTTGAATTCAATGAGCCATTCGTGAGCTCCTTTTTCCTTGCCTTCCATGAAAATAGGCGCTGCGGTATAATCAACCAATTCGGCTCCTGTTTCTGAACAAGTTTTTTTGAGCGCATGATCGGCATTTTCAATGATCAGCTCTTCGCCAAAGGCGTTAATGTGATGCTTGGTTCTGCCAGTGACTCGAATACGATAGGGAGATAGAGAGGTGAACCTTACTGTGTCACCTATCAAGTACCGCCACAAGCCCGAGTTTGTGGAGATGATAAGGGCATAATTTTTATTCAATTCTACCTCGTGAAGTGGGATAATTTTTTGAGATTTAGTTCCGAAAGTTGACATAGGAATGAACTCATAAAAGATACCGTAGTCCAACATGAGCAACAAGTCCGAAGAATCGTTTAGATCTTGTATCGCGAAAAATCCTTCAGAGGCGTTGTAAATTTCATAGTATTTGAAACCAGAATTTGGCACCAAGTTTTGATATTGGGTCTTATAAGGTTGAAAGCTAACCCCACCATGGAAATACACTTCTAAGTTGGGCCAAACTTCCAAAAGATGATTTTTCCCAGAGGTTTGTAACACATGATTGAGCATGACCAACATCCATGAAGGTACGCCTGCTAAACTGGTCACATTGTCGTTGATTGTTTCATCGACTATAGCTTGCAACTTAACATTCCAATCGCTCATCAAAGAGACTTTTGAACTAGGTGTGCTTTTAAATTCGGCCCAAAGGGGCAAATTATCAATCAAAATAGCCGATAAATCGCCAAAAACGGTGCCGTTTTCTTCATACAATTCTTTGCTACCACCAAGCCTCAAGCTCTGTCCATCGAATAATTTTGATTCAGGATTGTTGTTCAGATACAGGGCAATGAGATCCTTACTGGCAGCATAGTGGCAATCGTCTAACGCGTCTTGACTGACGGGGATAAATTTACTTTTTGAATTGGTGGTGCCACTTGATTTGGCAAACCATTTGATAGGGTTGGGCCAAAAAATATTGATTTCGCCCTTTCTAGCACGCTCTATCATACCTGCATAGTCCTCATAAGTGGAGATAGGAACACTATCGGAAAATCTAGAATATGAAACAATGCCTTTGAATCCGTTCAATTGACCAAATTCGGTGTCTTTGGCTTTTTGAGTTAGGCTCATCAAAAGTTCGTTTTGGACTTCGTGAGGGTATTTTAAAAATAACTCAATTTGCTGAATTCGCATTTTGAAGACCCAAGAAGCAATGGAATTGACAAACGGAATTGACATATTTGGTTATATTTACTCTCGACGAATTTAACAAAAATATTCGGGTATGTTTGAAGGTGTTCTGGTAAAAATGAAAACTGAATTGGCCAGTCCAATTCAGTATTTTTTGGATTTTGAATCAGATTTGATTTTTATGAATCAACTGCTTGGCAAAACCATTTCCATCGAAAAAAAGGGAAGTAAGTGCTTGAATTGTAGGCAAGATGCAGTTCTCTTCAGACAGGGCTATTGTAAGAAGTGTTTTTTTGAAATTCCTTCAGCAGGCGATTGGATCATGAAGCCAGAATTGAGTCAAGCGCATTTAGATATTGAGGATCGGGATTTGGCCTATGAAAAAAAGATTCAGTTGCAACCTCATGTGGTCTATTTGGCTGTTTCAAGCGGTTTGAAGGTTGGAGTGACGCGGTCAAGCCAAATTCCAACCCGATGGATAGACCAAGGCGCAGACATGGCTATTCCAATTGTAGAGACACCAAATCGATATTTGGCTGGAATAACGGAGGTCGCACTTAAAGAACATTATAACGACAAAACTAACTGGAGACTTATGCTTCAAAGTACTGGACCACAATTGAATCTGAGAGCCGAAAAGGAAAAGTGCTTGGGGTGGATTCCTAAGGACGTCAAGCCTTATATTTTACATGATGTAGTTACGCCAACATTAATGGAATTCCCAGTATTGCAGTATCCCGACAAAGTGTCTAGTCTCAACCTGGATAATGTGATTTCATTTCAAGGCGTGCTTTCTGGAATAAAAGGACAGTATTTAATCTTTGAGGATGAAACCGTTTTTAACGTCAGAAGTAACGAAGGGCTAATTGTAAAAATACAGGTTTTATAGATCGAAAATGTTAATAAAACGGGATTAAATTTTGCCCTAAAGAGATCTATTTTATTGTTTTAGCACCTTAATAACCCCAAATTAATTAACCAATGAAGTTTACCTATGCCTTTGTTGCCATTCTTTTTTGTGCAACATTACAAGCCCAAGTAGAGTATTATGAAACTCTTCCAGAAAACCCAGAAGATGGCTCTTGTTTCGTAAAATGTATTGTCCCAGATGAATATTCTGAACAATCGGAACAAGTAGAAACTCGAGCAGCTTACAAAAAGCTTAGAGTTATCCCCGCAGTTTATGAGACCAAAGTAACAACTGTTGTTGTAAGACCTGCCTCAAAACGATTGATTTATGACCCAGCCGTTTATAAAACAGTAATGGATACTGTTTGGATGGTTGATCCCTATAACCAACTGACAGTAATTCCTGCAACTTTTCAAAACGATTACATTTCAGTTGAAGTTTTGCCGAAATCAGGCTCATGGGTGGCAGGAGAGAAGGATCCTAATTGCCCTTCTATAAATCCAGCCGATTGTCGTATTTTCCACTATAGAGAGAATCCGGCGGTAGTTAGAAAGGTGCCAATTGAAAAACTCGGAAATCCTGCTAGTACAGCTTCTAAGAGAGTTGAAGGAAAATATGAGCTAGTTGCTAAAGAAGTCGAAGTAACGCCTGCGCGAACACGTGAAGAAATTATACCAGAAGTCACCAAAGACATTAAGCGCAAAGTATTAGTCAAAGACGAATCAGTCGAGGAAGTTCAAGTTCCAGCGGAAACTGTTGAGGTGACTAAAAAGGTTTTAGTCAAAAAAGGTGGGATGTCTGCTTGGAGAAAGGTACCTTGTACTATTCCTGAGCAAGTTGGTGTAGTTCCAATACATTATGCATCGAACAGTGCTGCTCTTACGGATAAATCAAAAAAATTAATCGATCAGTACATCTTGTCTATCTTGAAAAGCAATTCTACTTCAATTGTCGAAATCGGATCGCATACAAACTCTCAAGGAGGTGCTGAGTTCAACCAAGAATTGTCAGAAAGACGCGCCAAAGGTGTTGTAGAGTATTTGATCAGCAAAGGGGTAAGCGCCAATCGTTTGATAGCGGTTGGATATGGAGAAACTCAATTGCTCAACGATTGTAACGATTCTAAGCCCTGTTCAGACAGTAAGCACGCTGAAAACAGAAGAACAGAATTTAAGGTATACTAGCCAGTTGCCTCGATCATTAATTTTAAACGAACCTCCCTTTAACTAGTTAGAGGGAAGTTTTTTTATGGATCAATCAAATCGATTTCTTCCCCTACTTGAAGTTTAAAGCGTCGTCTAAACAAATAAACGAAGAAGTACAGAAATGGAGTGTCGAGTAGGGCGATTAGAATTTTAAAAACAATTCCTGAAACCAAAAGACCAAAAAATAAACTCCAGTTTAGAACACCAAAAAAGCATAGCAATAATAACACTGCAGAGGTGTCTGCAATTTGAGACAAGAAAGTCGAAAAGTTGTTTCTCAGCCAAAGGTGTCTTCCTTTAGTCAGTTGCTTCCAAAAATGATAAAGCCTGATGTCAAAAAATTGTGCCAACAAATACGCAATCATTGAAGCTAAAACGGCGATCGGCGACAAAGAGAAAACGGCGCTAAAAGTATCATTATCTATAGGAGAGCTTGCTATAGCCGGCACAGCATCTGCCAAAAGAATAATTCCCATGGCAAAAAAGGAGGCGAAAATACCTGCAACAACCACCTTATTGGCATTTTTTTGGCCGTAGATTTCCGAAATCAAATCAGTAATTAGGAAGGTGATGGGATAGGGTAGAATACCTACTGAAAGCTCAAATAGTGGCATGCCAAGGATTTGGATGTCCAGAGGATACCAATAAAAGAACTTTTGAAAAATTAAATTGGAGACCACCAATGAGGTGATAAATAGTCCCGCTAAAAGAAGATACAAGTGGTGTGCCAAAAGGCGATCTTTACGCTGCATAAAAATATATTTTGAGCGGGGCGTTGCAAACATACGAAATTGAATAAGCAGACGCTTATTGATGATCGAATTCTCGTATTCTTTTTGTTATTTTGACGCCAATGGAAAGCAAGCACACATATTATATAGCACTTGGAAGTAATTTAGGAGATCGCTATGCCAGTCTCCAATCAGCTGTAGAGTTTTGCTTTTTGGAAATAGGACCCATTGAAAAATTATCCCGAATCTATGAGTGTGAAGCCCAAGGTTTCGTTGGTCCTTCATTTTATAATGCATGTATTGCCTTGCAATCTATGCTGTCTCCAAAACAAGTTTTGGATAAACTGCTTTTATTTGAAATTCAGGAAGGACGACAGAGGAATCGCGAGAATTACACCTCTCGATCTATCGATTTGGACATACTTATGGTCGACGATTTGGTCGTTGAAAACAAGAATTTGATTGTTCCTCATCCCAAAATGCATTTGAGAGATTTTGTTTTACGCCCATTATCTGACATTGCTCCTGAACTTGTTCATCCAAAATTGGATTGTTCAACTAAGGAATTACTGAGTCAGCTTGCACAGACCAGCAATCTGGAACTAGTCAACCTTTGGCTCAAAAATCCTTCCGACCGATATGCGATGCCCGATGGGCAATACTTAGCCATAGAAGGTAATATTGGTGCTGGAAAAACTAGCTTGGCTCAGCTTATTTCAACAGAATTTAACGCCCATTTGGTGTTGGAACGATTTTCTGAAAATCCGTTTTTACCACGATTTTATAAAAATCCAAAACGCTATGCCTTTTCTCTTGAAATGTCTTTTTTGGCCGAACGATACCAACAAATTAACGACGACCTCTCTCAGTTGGATTTGTTCTCTCGATTTGTAGTGAGTGATTACTTTGTGTTCAAATCCCTTATTTTTTCAAAAGTAACCTTGTCGGAAGACGAATTTTCACTTTATAGAAAACTGTTTGATATCCTTTACAAAGACACCCCTAAACCCGATTTGTATGTCTATTTGCATCAGAGCATTGACCAACTCAAGCTGAATATCGAAAACAGAGGCAGAGAGTATGAGTCCTCTATTCAAGCGGATTACTTACAACGCATCAATGACAGCTACCTTGAATACTTGAGAACCCAACAAAGCTTTCCTGTAAAAATTATTGATTTGACAGGGATTGATTTTGTGAATAACCGTCAGGATTATCTGAAAATCCTTAAAGAAATTAAGGGGCTCTAAGACTTCAATTTGTTGAACAACTCCCAAATGACAACTCCTGCACTGACGGCAACATTGAGCGAATGTTTGCTCCCAAACTGTGGAATTTCAATAACCCCGTCGCATTGATCGATGACCTCTTGAGCAACCCCTTTGACTTCGTTGCCAAAAACTATGGCATAGGTCAATTGAGGATTGGGTTGAAATTCTTGAAGCCAAATGGCACCTTCAGCCTGTTCAATGCCAAGGACTATGACTCCTTCCTCTTGTAAAGTTTTAATTAAGGACAAAGTATGGGCATGATATTCCCAATCTACGGTTTCCGTGCTTCCTAGTGCTGTTTTCTGAATGTCTCTGTGCGGGGGCTGAGCAGTAATGCCACAGAGGTATATTTTTTCAACTAAGAAGGCGTCCGAAGTTCTGAAAATACTACCGATATTGTTGAGACTTCTCAGGTCGTCTAGAACGATTCTGAGTTTGGTCTTTTTCGCTGTTTTAAAGGCCTCAGGCTCTAACCTGATTAAGTCTTGGTTGGCTGTTTTTTTCATATTGGGATTTCCTAACACCTTCGTTTCGGATAAAAATCAAAATATCGCTACATTTACCATCTTTGGTGTTGCAAAATTAGTCTTTTTCAAACCAATCGATTTTTTCAGTCAAAGTATGTCGAAGGAAACTCCCTTAATGAAACAGTACAACGCCATAAAGGCAAAGCATCCCGATGCCTTGCTATTGTTTCGCATAGGGGACTTTTACGAAACTTTTGGCGGTGATGCTGTACGGGCTTCTCAAATTCTGGACATTGTTCTAACCAAACGCGGTGCAGGAAGTTCTTCCGAAACCGAGTTGGCTGGTTTCCCTCACCATTCGTTGAACACCTATTTGCCAAAATTGGTGAGGGCTGGTTTGAGAGTGGCCATCTGCGATCAATTGGAAGACCCCAAACAAACTAAGACAATCGTCAAACGAGGCGTAACCGAATTAGTTACGCCTGGGGTATCACTCAACGACGAAGTGCTTCAATCCAAGTCTAACAATTTTTTGGCGGCCGTATATCAGCTTAAAGACGATTTTGGCATCGCTTTTCTAGACATCTCTACTGGAGAATTCTTGGTGTCAGAGGGTATGACAGACCATATGGACAAGTTGTTGCAAAATTTCTCACCTTCTGAAATACTCATTGCAAAACCCCAGCGCTCGGCGTTTCTAACTGCATTTGGCAACAGGTATAACACCTTCATTCTTGAGGATTGGGTGTTTCAGACTGATTACTCCAATGAAAAGTTAAATCAGCATTTTCAAACCAAATCGCTCAAAGGATTTGGAGTGGAAGATTTACACATGGGTAAGCGTGCTGCAGCCGCGATCTTGCACTATTTGTCTGAAACCCAACACCATCAATTGAAACACATCAGTCGTCTGAACCGCATTCAAAATGACGATTATGTTTGGATGGATCGGTTTACCATTCGCAATTTGGAGTTGTACCATTCGCCTCATGCCCAAGCAACAACTTTGCTCGAAGTGATTGATCAAACCGTTTCCCCCATGGGTGCTCGATTGTTGAAACGTTGGCTCGCCTTGCCTTTAAAAAATATCAAGACCATCACCAAAAGGCACGACGCCGTCGATTTTTTCTTACAGAATGAAGACATTCAACAAACGCTCAAATCCTATATTGGGCAGGTGGGCGATTTGGAGCGATTGATTTCAAAGGTTGCCACCGGAAAAATCAATCCACGAGAAATGGTACAGTTGAAAAATGCTTTAGGCGTTATTCAACCTCTAAAAACGGCACTTAGTGCTGTTGCTGCTCTGGCTGTTAGGGATTTGGCTCTACAATTGGATTCCTGCACAGAGCTCAGCGATAAAATTAAACTAACCCTCAACGAAGAGGCTCCTGTCAACATCCTTAAGGGTGGAGCGGTATCTTCAGAAGCTTCAGAGGAATTGAAAGAGTTGAGAAGCCTAGCTACCGATGGTAAAACCTATTTGGATGCGATGCTGGAACGCGAGTCTGAAAGGACTAAAATACCTTCTTTGAAAATTGCGTCCAACAATGTTTTCGGCTATTACATCGAAGTGAGAAATACGCATAAAGATAAAGTTCCAGAGGATTGGATCAGGAAGCAAACTTTGGTCAATGCAGAGCGATACATAACGGAGGAATTGAAAACCTACGAATCTAAAATACTTTCGGCCGAGGATAGAATTGCCCAGCTAGAATTAGAATTATTTACCGCTTTGGTGCAATGGACAATTCCATTTATTTCTGCAATACAAAAAACAGCCCAGGCTATTGCGCAATTGGATGTGCTCAACGGATTTTCTCTTTTGGCCAAATTGAACGCTTATTGTAGACCTGCTATGAATAGAGGTAAAGTCTTGTCCATCTCTCAAGGGCGACACCCAGTAATTGAAAAGCAATTACCTTCCGGAGAGAATTACGTGCCTAACGATTTGCTCCTTGACCCGGATACTCAACAATTCATCATGATTACTGGACCAAACATGTCTGGTAAATCAGCTATTTTGCGCCAAACGGCGTTAATTGTCCTCTTGGCTCAAATGGGTTCCTTTGTGCCAGCAACTGCAGCTGAAATTGGGCTAGTCGACAAGATATTTACTCGGGTGGGTGCGAGCGATAACATTTCTATGGGCGAGTCTACTTTTATGGTAGAAATGAATGAAACATCGGCCATATTGAACAATATTACTGAAAACAGTTTAGTATTGTTGGACGAAATCGGTCGAGGAACCAGTACCTATGACGGTATTTCAATTGCGTGGGCTATCAGTGTGTATTTGCACCAACATTCGGCTAGACCGAAGACACTATTTGCCACCCACTATCACGAATTGAACGAGATGACGGAGAAGTACACCAGAATAAAAAATTACAATGTGTCTTTTAAGGAATTGGACGATCAGGTTTTATTCTTGCGCAAGTTGGTGCCTGGCGGCAGCGCCCACAGTTTTGGCATTCATGTGGCAAAAATGGCGGGGATGCCTCAACAGGTGTTGGCCGAGGCGCAAAGTATGCTCAAACGATTGGAACAAAATCGCGGGGCGAAGTCAACAACCAAAGGAAGTGCGGGAGACTTGCAGTTGAGCTTTTTCAATTTGGATGATCCGATTTTGGAAGACATTAGAGATCAAATCAATGCTTTGGACATCGATACTTTGACACCTGTTGAGGCTTTAATGCAACTCAACCAAATCAAGCGATTGCTTCAAAATAAAAAGTAATGCAATTTTTGAGATGATGCAGTGCTGAGAAATAAGAGTTTTTCTTACATTTGCTTCCCTAACGCGAAAGTAGCTCAGGGGTAGAGCATCACCTTGCCAAGGTGAGGGTCGCGGGTTCAAATCCCGTCTTTCGCTCATTGTAACGCTCGTCAAGCGTTTTTTTATTGAAGGCTCGAGTGGTGGAATCGGTAGACACGTTGGACTTAAAATCCAATGAGCAGTAATGTTCGTGCGGGTTCAAGTCCCGCCTCGAGTACAGTCGAACCCGCAACCTAGTTTGCGGGTTTTTTTGTTACAACAGCCATTAAAAATTATTTTTATATTTGAAAAAACCAATTTAACAATGCGTTACATTTTTTTAGCTTTTAGGGCTTT
>Ga0181555_1004363_pt1 | contig 10907 bp, 8 predicted proteins | sample 011ome_15_FD_145601 | JGI IMG/M metagenome (GOLD analysis project Ga0181555, IMG submission 145601) | Coastal salt marsh microbial communities from the Groves Creek Marsh, Skidaway Island, Georgia - 011504AT metaG (spades assembly) | ecosystem: Environmental > Aquatic > Marine > Intertidal zone >...
AATTCCAGAAATGCATATTTCTACAGTGCATGAAATTCTAAAACAAATTGAATCAAATGTGGAAGAGCTTTTAGTCTTCAACAAAATAGATAAAATAGACAAAGCATCGTTAAATTTTTTACAGGAGAAATATGAAAATGCAATTTTTGTTTCTTCAATAAAGCAAACAAATCTTGATAATTTGATTTCAACAATTACTTATAAAATTTTTGGAAATTTAATTGAAGTTAAACTTTTAACAAGTCCTAAGCATCTAGATGCATTACACAAGTTTTCAACAATAAAAAATGTAGTCAATAAAGAAGATCAATTAGAAGTTGAAGTATCAATAAGAAATTATTATCTAAATAATTTAGTTGAAAAGGAAGTTGTTAAAATTCTCTCATGAGTGAAACAATAGGTATTGTTGGCATAGGAGTAATGGGAAAAAATATTGCCTTAAATTTTTCTGATAATGATATAAATGTAGTTGTATTTAACAAGTCTAAAAATAAGATCAGTGACCTTATTCATGAAGGTTCTAAAAAAAATATATCTGGATTTACTAACCTCGATGAATTTGTAAAAAATATTGAAAGTCCAAGAAACATTCTTTTAATGGTTCCATCTGGTGAAGCTACAAATAGTGTTGCAGAAGAATTATTAGATTTGCTCGATCATGACGATATTTTAATTGATGGTGGAAATTCCTTTTATAAAGATAGCCTTGAACTTGGAAATAAATGTAAAAAGAAAAAAATACGCTTTGTAGGAATGGGTGTTTCAGGTGGAGAAACAGGAGCAAGAAATGGACCAGCATTAATGCTTGGTACTGATGACAGCATTCCAGAAAATTTATTATCAATGATCAAATCCATATCAGCAAAAAGTAATTACGGGGATTGCGTTGGCATTTACAAAGGTTACGGTACAGGACACTTTATAAAAATGCTACATAACGGAATTGAGTATGCTGAAATGCAAATACTTGCAGAAAGCTATAGTGTTTTAAAGAGTTCTAACCTTAGTAATGTTGAAATAAGTAATTTTTTTAAAAGTCTTAAAGAAAAAAATCAATCTTCTTACTTAATTGAAATATCTTCTGAAATAATAAAAAAGAAAGCAAATAACGAATATCTGATTGATAATATTAAGCCTGTTGCCAATAACAAAGGCACTGGTAAATTAACTGTAGAAACGTCTCTAGAATACAACTTTCCTTTACCTAGCATCTATGATGCTTTTAACGCTAGAGTAGAAAGTCATTTTCAAAAAATTTGGCCCAAAGTTACACATTCAAAAAATTTAAATATCGATTTGAATAAATTAGAAAATACAATATATTTTGCACGTCTTTCAACTTTGATTCAAGGGATTTTATTTATTGAGCATTTCAGCAACAAGGAAAGCCTTGAAATTCAAATTTCAGAAGTATTACAAAATTGGCTATCTGGTTGCATAATACGATCTGACTTACTTAAAGAAATCAGAGAAATTTATGATGAATTTTCAACAAATACATCCATTGTTGAAATTGAGGAAATACAAAATCAATTAGAGGAGAAATTGGATGACATTAAAACAACAATTAATGAATCTGTTAAAAGTCAGGTTCCCCTACCGGTAATTTTTTCCTCATATAATTGGTATATCAATTCCTCTAATAATTTTAACCCTTCATCACTAATCCAAGCTCAGCGAGATTTTTTTGGTGCACACATGGTTCAACTATTAAATGAAGATGAATTTATACACTTAGACTGGGTTTGATTCTCATATAAACTACAATTTGCTAATGAATCAAAATATTTTACTTCCAAAATTAGCAATACCTAACAGATATGAAATAAGTCTTGATGTTGACCTTAAAAATTTTAAATATCTTGGAAAAGAAATTGTATTCATCGAGGTTGTAGAGGACACTGACGAAATACATTTACACTCAGTTGGTTTAACAATCAATTCTTCTTTTATAGAAGATGACAATGGTACACATATTGACGGGTCTGTAAATTATCTAAATGAAGATGAGAAAATAATAATAAATTTTGAAGAAAAAGTTACTTCTGGTGACTGGAAATTATATATTGATTTCGAAGGTGATGTTGTTGATGATTTAAGAGGTTTTTATAGAAGCAAGTTTGTAGATGAAAATAATGAACAACATTGGATAGCTACAACCCAATTTGAGCCTACTTCTGCAAGAATGGCTTTTCCTTGTTGGGATGAACCAGAATATAAGTCAGTTTTTTCAATTACTCTTACATCTGATAAATCAGATATAAGAGTAAGCAATGAAAAAGTCATCAGCGAAACAATCTTGAACGAGAGAACTACAAGTAAGTTCGAGGACTCAATGAGAATGTCAACATATCTTGTTGCTTTTGTGGTTGGTCCTCTAGAAATTACTGAAATAGGAAAATCTAAAACAACAGATGTTCGAGTAGTTCACAGGCCTGGATTTGGACACCAAACAAAATTTGCTGGAGAAGCGGCCATAAAAATTTTGGACTTTTTTGAAAATTATTATGACATAAATTATCCAGGAACGAAATTAGATTTAATAGCTATCCCAGATTTTGCTATGGGAGCCATGGAAAATGTCGGTGCTGTAACTTTTAGAGAAACTTTGCTGTTGATTGATGTTGAAAAGGCCACAAGAGCAGAGTTGTCTAGGTCTGTTGAAGTTGTTGCGCATGAACTTGCACATATGTGGTTTGGGGATTTAGTAACAATGAAGTGGTGGGATGGAATTTGGCTAAATGAAGCATTCGCAAGTTTAATGGAAGTGATTGCCTCAGAAGCTACCTATCCTGAATTTAAGTTGTGGAATGAATTAAATCTAGCAAGAAGTCAGGGTTTTAATGTGGATTCGCTTAAATCTTCAAGACCAGTTGAGTTTGAAGTTGCAACACCAGAAGAAGCAGAAGAAATGTTTGACGTTCTAACGTATCAAAAAGGTTCTACTGTTTTAAGAATGTTTGAAACGTTTATTGGTGAAGAAAATTTTAAAAAAGGTGTCAGAAATTATTTGAACAAACACAAATATAAAAATACCCACTCATCTGATTTGTGGACAGAACTTTCTGAAGAAACAGAATATGATTTAGAAGATATCCTGCCCACTTGGATAAAACAAGAAGGCTACCCAATAATTAGTGTTGAACATAATGAAAATACAAATTTTATTTTTTCGCAATCAAAGTTTTTAGTTGACGGCGATACTGATGATTCATTATGGAAAGTTCCTATAAATATTCGTTTTTTAGATAATGGTAAAAGTCAAAAAGTTCTTTTAGAAAGCAAGACTGACTCTTTTGACCTTATTGGCAATGTTCCATTTATCAATAACGGAGGTTGGTCCTTTTTCCACTCAACATACGACGCTGAACATCTAAATGAGATTATTCGCTACTTTGATGATTTGGATATTAATGAAAAATATCGACTGCTTGAAGACTCATGGATGTCTTTAAGAACAGAGAAACTGACCCTAGAAAGTTTCCTAAAACTAATTGATTTATATAAGAATGAAACGGATAAAAATATATGGTCTTTAGTTTCAGGGATATTTGCCACTCTTCATAAGATAGATTCAAGTAATGAACTAGAAAATTACATCGCTAAATTCTGTAAACCATTATTGGACAAATTAGGAAGCGAGTATATAGAAGGCATAGATCAAGAAATGTCGCAATTAAAATCATTAATTTGTTTTTTGTATGCAAAGTACTCAAAAGATGATAAATTTGTTTCACATTTCACAGATCAATTTAATTCAGAAAAATATAAAGACTATTCTGATGGAAATTACTATAACTTAGTCCTATCTGTATCAGGACTAGACAAATCAATTTCAATTAATAATTATTTGAATAACTTCATTAATTCAGATTCTCCACAAATTGAAGCTAGGTTTAGATCAAGCCTTCCAGGAGTTAATGATCCAGAGACTCCAAAAGTAGTTATTGAATCAATACTCAATGAAACTATAAGAGGTGCTGATGCCCCATACCTACTTGCTGGCCTGATATCACACCATGAAAATGGAAAAAATGCTTGGGAAATTATAAAGTCAAACTGGGAAAATTTACTGAAAGTAATGCCAGAATGGACTTCATCACGAATTCTTGATGGACTCCCGTCGATTTATGAAGAAAATTTAGGAAAAGACATCCAAAATTTCATAAAATTAAATCCGCTTCCATCTGCAGAAAAAATAATGAAGCAAAAGTTTGAAAGATTAAATGCAAATATTAAATTTAAAAATTCAATAAATAGTGAATTAAAAAAGGCTAAATTTGTATAAAAGGAGATGAAATGAAACCAAGAATTGCTGTATTTTTACAACCTCAACATGCAGAGTATGACCAGATAAGGAAAGCTGCAAAGGAATCAGAACAAATAGGTGCAGATGTAATTTACAACTGGGACCATTTCTATCCTCTATACAAAGAAGATGGTACGCAATGGGAAGAAGGGGAAAGAAGAGAGGGAAAGCATTTTGAATGTTGGACCATGCTAGCTAGCTGGGCTGAAGTGACAGATAAGATTGATATAGGTCCCTTAGTTACATGTAATTCATATAGAAATCCTGAACTTCTAGCTGATATGGCTAGAACAGTTGATCACATATCTGATGGAAGGGTAATTCTTGGAATCGGCTCGGGTTGGTTTGAACAAGATTATGAAGAGTATGGTTATGAGTTTGGCACAGCAATATGGAGACTCAAAGAACTAGAAAAATCATTGGAGAGAATTGTAAAAAGGATGGGTAAATTAGATCCGCAGCCTAAAAGAAAGATACCCATACTAATCGGAGGTGGTGGAGAAAAAGTGACTCTTAGGCTGGTCGCACAGTATGCAGACATTTGGCATGGATTTGCAACGAAAACAGAAGAACGAAGTGGCATTGAAACTGTAGCACACAAAAATTCAGTATTAAACAATTGGTGTTCTGAAGTGGGAAGAGATCCAAATGAAATACAAAGATCAATTGGTATAGATATTAAAAGAATTGACCTTGCCGATGATCTGTTGGAAGCTGGAGCTACTGAAGTAACTTTAGCCGTTAATGGACCAGGATATGATTTATCTTTAGTCAAAGAATGGATTGCATGGAGAGATTCAAAAGAATAGACAGCAAGACATGGATATATTAATTCTCATATTTGGATTTGTAGTAGGATTAATTTTTTTAGTAAAGGGTGCAGATGAAATGGTTGATTCTGCTATCCAGATCGCCCTAAAATTCAAAATTCCCAGCTCTATCATAGGCGCAACATTTATTGGATTTGGTACATCTGCACCAGAATTGTTTGCAAGTACGGGAGCCGCATTAAATGGAGATTTGGATCTGGGAATTGGAAATATAGTAGGTTCAAATATAGCTAATTCATTACTTGTAGTAGCCGTTTTGTACCTTGCAATTCCAAAAGACTTTGATAAAAAAATTAAGCTTAATCAGCTTAGTCCGGTTTGGATGGCAATCCTCACCACTGTATTTGTATCAACTTATGTTCTCTTCAGTAGCTTTCCGCTTTACTTAGGAATTGTCCTGTTGGTTTTGACAATTTATGTAGTTTACAAAATGGTAAGTACTGACAGTGTTGAAGAAGATGATTTCAAAACTGAAGAAAAAAACTACGTATGGCTCAGGGGATTACTTTCTTTAGCCGCAACTCTTTATGGAAGTCAATTAGTAGTTGATAATGCAGTTAAGCTAGCAGAAAGATTTGGCGTTTCATCTTTAGTAATAGGTTCAACAATTATTGCAATTGGTACTAGTCTTCCGGAAGTTGCTGGAACAATAGCAGCAGCGAGGATGAGAAAACCTGACATTGTTTTTGGAAATATTTTTGGTTCAAATCTTTTTAATATTGGATTAGTTGGTGGTGTAGCAATTTCAATAAGCCCTGGAAATATTCTTTCAAGAATTGATTACCAGCTATTTATGATGTATTTTGTTTCTTTTCTTGTAATATTTTTATCAAGAAATGTCATTAAAAGAAACTTTGTTGTTGGGTATTCTTTTATAGCTTTTTATCTTCTATTTATTATTAGTCTTTTTTAATATTTTTATTTTTTAAGAAAAAGATTAGTCCTAAAAATGCGAGAAGGGATCCTCCAATTTGATTCCAAGTAAATACACCTATCGTAGAATCTCCCATTCCAAATCTTAAAGTGTCTAGAAATGCTCTTTGAGTTCCATACCATACTGCCCATAAACCAATCCAAGATCCTTTCCCGAATTCATAACGATTTTGTAAAGATCTAAAAATAAAGAAAACAATTAACGCAAGGATTAAGTCATACAGTGCAACGTGATGGTATGTTCCACAAGTAAGCAGTGGCTCCATACATTCTAATGAATTGTGTTGTGGGGCAACGTCATATCCCGGCTTAATCTCATAACCTAAAAAGAAGCTTGTTTCTCTTCCTAGATGTTCAACGATAGCAAGATCGCCAATTCTTCCAATAACAGTTCCAAGTATTAATCCCGTGGCAGCGTAATCTCCATATTGTTTAAAGTCTTCTTTATTAAAAATGCTAATTTTTAGATATGCAGCAATAATTCCCCCTGCCATACCACCCATAATTGAATAGCTACCGGCTAATGTAAAAACATCGCTTAATCCATACCCTGGATTCGCATACCATTGTGCAGGTATAGTAAAAAATCTTGCACCAAGAATGGCTCCAAAGATTGCCCAGGTTAGCGCCTCAGAGAATAAAATTGAGTTCGCACCGTCTTGTTCTGAGAGTTTTAAAGCATGACTAGCCCCAAAATAAAATCCAATTGCTGCAAAAACTCCATGTAAGGAAAGAAACACTGGCCCAACTTTAGTAATTGGTATTGGAGGATAAGTTATTGAAAAAAATATTTCTTCCATGATTAATTATTCCTTATTGTAAAAAGAATGTCAGCAATCATAGACAAAAATATTACTGCTAGATAAGTATTAGAAAACACAAAGTACGATATTGGTTTGATTTTACCTGAGTACAAACCATAAGATTTAATCATTAAATAGATTCCAAAAATTAATGCCAAAAATAAATAAATCAAACCAAGCTGTAATACCGGTGCTATTAAAAGAGATGTTATTACGGTGGCACATGAATAAACACCAATAAAAATTGATGTTCTTTTTTTTGATTCTTGGGTTGGCAACATTGGAAATTCTGCACCCCTGTAGTCTTCTACATTTTCAATTGATAACGCCCAAAAATGAGCAGGAGTCCACAGAAAAACAAGTAGAAATAAAAGCCATGATCCCGTGTCAAGTTCAGTTCCTGTTGCAGCCCATCCTATAAGAACAGGGGCAGCCCCAGCTGCACCCCCAATAACAATATTTTGATTTGTTCTAGGCTTTAAAATCAATGTATATATAAATGAGTAAAAAATATTTGCCATTAATGCAATATATGCTGCTAAGGGAGTTGTTTGAGTGTATAAAATCAAAAATCCTATAAGTGCCAACAGAATTGAATATATATACGCATTTTTAACCGAAATAGTTCCAACAACAAGAGGCCTGTCAGATGTTCTTGCCATTAATTTATCAGTTTCTATTTCAAAAATTTGATTCAAAACATTAGCGCTTATTGCTAAAGCCGTACCACCAAATAATGTAAACAAAACTAACTCAACAGGTGGAAAGCCATATATAGAGACAACCATTGATGGTACGGTTGTAATAAGTAACAGCTCAACAATTCTTAATTTAGAAAGTTTTAAATAATTAGAAGCAACTTTTTTTGTTTGAACCTTCATAGTGACATAGTACTTTAATTACACTATATATTGTTTGAACGCTATTCTTAAATATTGTTGATAATATAAATATGCTTGTGAAAAAAATTTTTAAGTTAAAGAATTTAAAATATGTGCTGCTAGTTTTCATCTCTGCATGTATTGAAGATGCTCCTCTCGACTCCCTTAGCCCTGAGGGTCCTTATGCAAGATCAATCGACGAACTATTCTGGATAACTTTTTGGATTGCTGTTGTGATCTTCGTAATAGTGCAGGGTGCGCTACTTCTGTCAGTTTTTGTATATAAAGAAAAACCGGACTCTCCAGAGCCAAAACAAATTCATGGAAATACAAAACTCGAAATATTATGGACAGTCATACCTGTATTAATTTTGGCTGCAATCGCAGTCCCAACAGTAAGAACAATCTTTGATTTAGCAAGAGAACCAGAGAATGCTCTTAAAATTGAAGTGATTGGTCATCAATGGTGGTTTGAATATAAATATCCTGATTATGGAATAACTACTGCAAATGTTTTAGTGATTCCAGCAGACAGACCTGTCCGACTTGAAATGTGGTCTAACGATGTTCTTCATAATTACTGGGTACCAAAATTAAATGGAAAAAGATACCTCGTACCTGGACAGACAACTTATCTTAATCTTCATGCGGACTCGCCTAATGAGTTTTGGGCACAGTGCGGAGAGTATTGTGGATTAAGCCATTCGAAAATGCGCGGTAGAGTTTTATCATTATCCCAAAGTGATTTTGATGCATGGGTAAAAAATGAACAGAGAGATGCTACTGCATTTAGTACTGATGATTTGTCTTTAGCGGCAGAAGGACAACAAGTTTATTTAAATGCTGGTTGTACACAATGCCATGTAATTAATGGTGTCTGGGATGTTCAGGGTGATAGAATCGCACCAAATCTTACTCATTTTGCCAATCGAAATGTTTTTGCTGGTGCGGCATTAAAAAATAATCCGGAAAATCTTACAAAATGGCTTGCTAATCCCGCAGAGATAAAACCTGGTACATTTATGCCTAACCTAGAATTGACTGAATCAGAAATTAATGCTTTAATTGCGTATCTGGAGACACTTAAATGACAAAAATAATTGAGCCAAATAAACAAAGTAATATCTTTAGAAGGCCTTCTTCCGAGACAGGTATATGGAGTTGGATAACAACTGTGGATCACAAAAGAATCGGTATCATGTATGGCTATGCCGCATTCTTCTTTTTATTAATTGGTGGACTTGAAGCATTAATATTGAGAATTCAGCTTTCACAACCAGATAATAATTTCTTAACGGCTGCAGAGTACAATGCGATGTTTACCATGCACGGAACAACAATGATCTTTTTGGCGATAATGCCTATCAGCGCTGCATTCTTCAATTATTTACTTCCATTACAAATTGGGGCTAGAGATGTTGCTTTTCCAAGACTTAATGCTTTGTCTTTCTGGATATTTATATTTGGAGGAGCTTTCCTTTACTCTACTTTTATTTTTGGAACTGCAGGTGCTCCGGAAGGTGGATACCTTGCTGAAGAAGTTGGTTGGCTAGGTTCTGCTCCTAACGGTGGTTGGTTTGGATATCAACCAAATGCTGGAATGAAATATTCGCCTGGCACAGCGATGGATTATTGGGCAATTGGTCTTCAGATTTTAGGAATAGCATCACTTATATCTGCATTTAATTTCATTACGACAATTATCAACATGCGTACAAAAGGTATGAGATTTATGAGGATGCCAGTATTTACATGGATGACTTTTGCTGTTTCATTCTTACTTGCGTTTTCTCTACCTATCATTGCAATCGCACTTTTTTATGTAACATTTGATAGAAAATTTGGAACTACTTTCTTTCTTACTGAAGGAGGTGGAGATCCGGTTCTCTGGCAGCATTTATTTTGGCTCTTTGGTCATCCAGAAGTATATATTCTAATTCTTCCAGCATTTGGTATAGTCTCTGAGGTTCTTCCTACTTTTGCTAGGAAGCCATTATTTGGTTATGCAGCAATTGTTTTTGCTGGTTTTGGAATTGCATTTATAGGTTTCGGAGTATGGGCACACCATATGTTTGCGTCAGCAATTAGTCCTGTAGCTCAAGCGGGCTTTGGACTATCAACAATGGTTATAGCTGTACCCACGGGTGTAAAAATCTTTAATTGGCTGGGTACTATTTGGGGCGGAAAAATCAAACTCAACACCCCTATGTTGTTTTCTTTAGGTTTTATTGGGATGTTTGTTATTGGTGGATTAAGTGGTGTAACACATTCTGTAGTGCCTGCGGACACTCAACAAACTGATACTTATTACATTGTTGCTCATTTTCATTATGTACTTTTTGGAGGGGCATTGTTTGGCATCTTTTCAGGACTTTACTACTGGTTTCCAAAGGTTTGGGGCAAAATGTACAATGAGACTTTAGGAAAAATTCATTTTTGGCTAATGTTAATCGGCTTTAATCTTACTTTTGGTCCTATGCATTGGTTAGGGCTGCAAGGCCAAGTTAGAAGAACCTGGGTCTATGCTGAAGAAACTAATCTTCAATTTTGGAATATTATTGTGACCATTGGTGCATTTATAATTGCTGTCTCAATAATTGTTTTTATGATTAATTGGATTTTCTCAAAGAGAAATGGAGAGAAAGCTCCATTTGACCCTTGGGATGCTAGAACAATTGAGTGGACTATCCCATCACCAACTCCTGTATGGAACTTTTCAAAAGCTCCAGAAGTGAAATCATTAGATGATTTTTGGCATGCGAAATATGAAGAAGACGAGGAAGGAAGAGCAGTAAGAAAAGAGTCAGCTGATCAAATGCTATTAGATCTTGAAGAAGAGGGTCTTAATCCAACAGAAAATATAGTATTGCCTAACCCTTCGTATTTTCCAATTGTACTTGCTGCAGGCTTACCATTTTTGGGTTACGCAGTTATTTATAAATCTATTCCACTTGCTTTAGTTGGTGCTTTGCTTCTTTTAATTGGCGGTTTTGGCTGGGGAACGGAACCATTAGAAGAAGAGGTAGAAGAAAATTTAGAGCATGAGTAGTTCTCATTCATATCCACACGAACCTACAGGAGTAGAAACCAGAAAACTTGGAATGTGGGTGTTCCTTTCAACTGAAATATTATTTTTTGGAACTTTAATAAC
>Ga0181555_1004370_pt1 | contig 10894 bp, 10 predicted proteins | sample 011ome_15_FD_145601 | JGI IMG/M metagenome (GOLD analysis project Ga0181555, IMG submission 145601) | Coastal salt marsh microbial communities from the Groves Creek Marsh, Skidaway Island, Georgia - 011504AT metaG (spades assembly) | ecosystem: Environmental > Aquatic > Marine > Intertidal zone...
TTCAGATGTTTCAAAATTCTAAATTTAATCAAGATATTTCTCGATGGAATACATCGAGCGCAACTGATATGAGTAATATATTTAGATTCAGTAATTTTAACGGAAACATAAGTAATTGGAATACCAACTTGGTAAAAGACATGAGTTGGATGTTTGCGAACTCCAGATTTAATAAGGATATAAGTCGTTGACATACTTGCTCAGTAGAAAATATGCGTAATATGTTTGAAAGTTCTAAATTTAATCAAGATATAAGTCAATGGAACACATCGAGCAGTCTAGTATGTTTGCCTTTTCTGATTTTAATCAAGACATAAACAAGTAAGATCACAAATCTATAAAGAATATGAGTGGTATATTCTATGGCACATGTCGTGATAATATAAAATATTTAAAGGATATAAATGTAAATAACGGTACGTTATTGTATAATTTGATTGATTAATCTAAGTTAAAAAAATCAATTAATCATATTGACCGGTCGGCGGGGTCTTTATATGTCATTGATAATATATCATAGTATGCCTTTTCACTATTAAGACCAGGGACACGAGAATTATCACTTAACCGATATAACCCCTTTCGGTTTAATAAATAACCTTGTTTTTTTGCGGTAACTCTCATAATTATATTAGAATTTTTATTTCCAGTTGTGTATAATAACATAGGAATTTTTTCTACTTTACTAACAAGAAAGGCATCGACTTTACATAAAGTTTTTGTTTTTGATTTAATAATCTTTGTAATATCTACTATAAATGATATCTTTTCATCACCCTCACTATAGACATGGACATTGCCTGGGTCAAAGATTTCTTTAACTGATTCTATATAATGTTGTATGGTCGCACTTTTCTTCTTTTTAACAACTATTATATCGATATCTCTAGAATATGGAGAACCTCTTCGATAACTACCTACTATAATCGCCTCGTATTTTGTATTTGATTTGGTTAAATACGGTTCGATAAATTGTATTAGTTTATGTGGTATTTTTTTGAGTGGTTTTAAACTCAACCATAACTGCGATTCCTTAGGTAATTTCTCATTCCACTTTTTACTAGACAACTGACTGACTTTAGTTAAACCTTCCGATATTAATTTTTTTGCTTTACTAGTTCCAACACCTTTAATATCTGCTAATTTTTCAACTAGTTCCTTGGTTGGCGGTGTCGTTTTCGTTGTTTTACAATTAGTCGATTTTGAATTTTTCTTATAATTATTATTCGGTTCTTTTATTTTTTGTAAATGAATAGTGTCTCCATCATATTCTACGGCTGTTACCTTTCGACTAAATCTAACACGTTTTTTATTAGTCATATACTTATATAATTATAAAAAAATATTTCAATATTGATTTCGATTACTTTTATTTATATTTTACCAATTACTTAGATTTCGATTTCTTAGACTTGGATTTCTCAGACTTGGATTTCTTAGACTTGGATTTCTCAGACTTGGATTTCTTAGACTTGGATTTCTCAGACTTGGATTTCTTAGACTTGGATTTCTTAGACTTGGATTTCTTCATTTTTTTGAGAGCACCACCAGTAGTTACTGGTCTGTTCTCAGTTAAGGCAATTAGCTGTTCATTGGTTTTATTCATAGATGTCTCAGCTGAGTTATATGCGGCAGTAGTTAAATCCACTGCTGCTTGGTTAGCTGCGATAGCCGCGGTAGTTGCCATTTCAGTTACTGCCTCTTCAGCTCTAACTTTAGCTTCCTCTTTAAGTAGTTGAGCAGTCTGTGATGCTTCTGCTTTAGCCACAGCCGCTGCCTTACTCGCTTCTACCTTAGCTTTTTGTGCTGCTTGTGCCGCTTTCTTTTTAAGATTGTCCATTAAACCAGCACCATGTTTAGCACTCGATGACTTAGACTTTGTCTTTTTACTAGATGACTTAGATGACTTCGATTTCTTGGACCTTTTTACAACCATATTATATTATGATTTATATCTATTAATAAAAAATATATTATATTCAAATAATATGTTTAACTATCCCATTGGATAATTTACTTTTTATTAGACTTCTTCTTAGTCGATTTCTTCTTAGTCGATTTCTTCTTAGTAGATTTCTTGGGCTTACCGCCAGTGCGCTTGGTAGATTTAGACTTGGGTTTTTTACGGTTAACCTTACCACCGGTCTTTTTCTTAGAGGGTTTTTTACGAGATCTCATAACCATAGTATATATTAATATTTAAAAAAATGTTTAAATATTAATTAATCATTGATATTATTGGACAGATGAATCGTCGTCAAAAGTATATCCGCCATCATTATACTGCCATTTGCTCTCCTTACCAAATTTTATTACTTCTTCTAATTCTTTTAATTCTTGAAGCCATATTTTAGAACCTGGAAATTTACCTGTATCGTCTAATAAATATTCCTGTCGTTCTTTTAATTTATTAATTTCTAATTCACGCCTCTTATACGCTTCCTTATTAATTTCTTTATATGATAAGTTCAGTAGATAATCATAATTAGCACCGTATGATTCGGATACCACCATATCATATAATAAATCCACTTGTTCGAATTTAGGATTTATAATCAATGACTTATTAAAGATTTTATATTTATTATTACTAAGAATTTCTATCGATTGTTCTTCTGTCGTTTTCTTAGTAATTTTATAAGTATCGTGTAATTTACAAAATCTTTGAATCTCCTTTAACATCATTATTTTCAGACCATTAATTATTTTCTCTCGCTCAATACGAACAACATATAATTTCTTTCTATATTCATACCAATAGTTGAATACTTCTTCATATGTTGTGTATTCGACTAGAGTATTATTTTCATCTAGTAAATTAATTCGGTCATTAATAGAACTTTTCAGTTTGAAACAATCTTCAATACAGTCAAATACTTCATTACCATAATTCGCAGATATTTCTTCATAAGCACCAGGTCTTAATTTAATTTCTATTTTAACCTCGTCGTCAGTCGTATAATCGGTATAATCCTTTATATATTCTAGATGTTTAATACCGTCCTTCTTATCTTTATCTCTATTAAGATTATCAGCATTATTACCTTCAAGATAATAATATGACCATTTATCGAATGGAAGTCCTTTGATAGTAATTATGCGATTCTTTTCATCATATTCATAAGCACCAACAAAGTAATTCTTCTTTTTATGAGTTACAAATCGACCGTTAATATGGTCAGTATTAATTTCAAGTTTTTTACAGCTATCAATCTCACCGTTAATCATTCTTTTAACATTCTTAATAACGGAATCAATATTTCTAGCATATACTGAAATAGTCCAACCAGTTGCTGGGATACTATTACTTTCGCATAATGAATAAGGTATGATAGGGGCGTAATGCTTTGGTTGGAATCGCTCTCCATCCTCAAAGTCGTAATTTAATACATAATCATCTTCTTTTCTAAATAACTTATCAGTTAATTTACTATTTAACATTGTAAAGATATATCTGCTACTAGCATTATCCTTATAACCCTTAGACCGATTACCAAAACTACCATTTGGTAATAATAATGGTAAATTTCTGGCTTGTGGAAATGCCTGTGCCATATAAATGATACTACCCTCTGCCGATGATTCACCGTGATGATAGTTAGCATGTTTTACTGCGAGCCCAGCAGCACCTTGAACTTTAATTCTTTTTCTGCCATATGCATTCATAGCATAGAATATTTTTCTTCTACCTTCTATAAATCCATCAATTGAATTAACAATTTTTCTAAGAATATTATTTCTCTGAAATAACTTAGTATCAATTCTAAACTGCTGACTTATTGGGATTCTTAATCCCTTAACTGGTTCTGGCATAGTGCTGGATACGAGGTTATCTTTTCGTAGTTCAGGTGAATTACCATAATAAATATTCATACATTTTAATGTATCTTCATCATATTCATATATACAAATCTTATCTTTAATGTTTCTAAACATCTGTTTAACTTCTCCTTTGGCTTTGTCATGCGACCCAAGTCCCTTATAGAAATTAAAAACATAGTTTTTAGTAACATAGTCACTACCAACTTGTTCTATCCATTTATCACGATGTTCTTCAGAATAAAATTCCATAACTTTATTCTTCTTTTTATTTTTTGGATAAGCTCTAATCAGAGGAGTTAGAATCCGTCTAATGTAATTTCTAGCACCTAAATAGGGCCAGAATGTTAATATGAATGTTACTACTAATCCAAATATATTAAATCCGTCTAAATCCTGGTCCATAAGACCAACTATAAATCCATATCTTAGAGTTTCCATTTCTTTGTTTCCCTTTTCTGTAAAATCATAAGTCTTATTAAAGTCTAATCCTAATATTTTCACAAGACTACTAAGACGTTCGTTTTTAAGTAATTTAGGAGAAGGCATTCTCGTATTTGGTGAGCCTTCCATTATCCATTCTATAATGACTTTTCTGAATTTGTTATTAAGAGAGGTATCTTGCTTTTTACTTTTTCCTTTCTTTACAACATTATTCTTTGTTTTATTAGAAGTGATTTCGGATGATTCTTTCAAACTGTTCATAGGAACTCCTTGAATTCCAAATGTTCCAAAATACTCATAATTAAATGTTGGTGAAGCCTTAGATTTTAATCCGGCTTCAGCAATTCCTGTTGCTGAGTCTCCCTCAGTAATTATTAATCCTGTCTCGTGCCATCTTTTAGAATTTCTTACAAGAGTTGCCTCAGTGTATTTGGGTATATCTAATTTGCTTCTATTAGCTGTTTTCTTAACCGTGCCTAATTGCTGCTGTAAGAACAACTGCATAATATCAGCAGAAATAAATTCCCATAATTTTTTCCAATATCCCCTAGGAAATGAATAATCTGAAAATGTTTTCATAGGATTACTAATCATTTCTTTAGTTTGTGATTTAAATGTTGGGTTTGGGATTGCCCCCTTCATAAATATAAACAAATTATTAAGAAGAATTCTTTTCTTAAAATCTGCTTTCTTTAATTTACATTCTTTAATCACAAATGGCTGGATGTGTTCAACCATTAACTTTTGTATAAATTTTATATGATTACCACCATCATTAACACAAATACCATTAATGATACTCGCATGTCTTTCTTTACCATCGGATATTCCTATACAGACTTCCCAAGGATGTTTTCCATTTGGCTGGGTCATAACAGACTTGTAAATATCAACATTAAATTTTTTACAGTAATCTTCAAATCCCTTGATAGGGATTACATTACCATTAAAAGTTGTTTTGATTCCTGTATAAGCAGCGGCTTGATAAGCACGCACCTCAATAAGTTTCTTTAATGTTTCGAAAAACTTTTCAATATCAACATTAAAATCGACTTTATAAGACGGTAAGAATGTTATCTTTGTAAAAGACTTGGTTGATTTTGCTGCCTTCTTAATAATCGGCTCTTCTATTTTAAGCAATCCATCACGATATGTTTGGATATAATGCTTATTAGAAATCTTATCAATTGTTTCTACAGTAAAGTAATCTGAATTAACAGATGTAATTTTACTACCTAAGCCATTCTGACCACCAACAACTCGGTCGGCATCTTCATCAGCATCTAAATTACTTCCTGAAAGATATTCAGAAAATATTAATTGTGGCGTGTACATTTTATCACCATTAAGATTTTCAGTAAGTTGTATAGTAATACCTGGTCCATCATTACGAACAGATATAGACCCATCAGGTTCTAAACAAATATCTATTTTCTTAACGAGACTGTTATTATTAACATAGTGGTCGATAGCATTAACAATAATTTCATCAATTATCTTATATAATGCTGGCGGGTATTCAATAGTCGTAGATTCTAAATAACCAGCGTCGTTTAAAACAACCATTTTAGATTCTTGATTTTCTTTACTGCCAGCCCACATAGATTTATTTTTAATATGCTCTCTCATACTAACTTGCTTATGAACTTGCTTTTTTCCTACCATGATTACGTTCGTTTAGTATCCAATAGGTATTTATATATAGATATAAATTCAAAATTTAATTGAATGATAAATTAAAAAAAATATTATTATGCCGATTATTATACCTATTGATATATGGCTCATTAGCTAAATTGAGATGTTAGATTTTTTATAATATTCTGTTGTTTCTCTTTTAGTTTTCTAATGGCTTCGTCTAAATTATAGTCGGATGAAGCGCCACTATTTTCTTGAGTCTGACCTGCTGCAAATGAATCTTCATCATCATCCGAAGAATATTTCCATACCAGATATAATACTAATAAAATAACAACTATTGTAGTTGCGTATAAGAATATATTGTTATAATCGGATGATCCCGACGAGCCCTCAGGCACATATTGTGGTGGTAAGCTTGATGCTACTGGAATCGATGTTTGTGTTGAACTCATTTATACTATATAATAAAAAATAGATTTATATCATACTTTTAAACTTATAATTTAATGAAATTTAGTTAAAAAATATTTTTTAAAGATTTATCGGTTCTTATTAATTCATCGAGTCATCGATTCGATGATTCATTTAATAGACTGGCTGGTTGGATTGGTCCCACTCGCTAGCACCTTCGTAAGGCTGGGGAAGTCTCATTCCTTCGTTGAAGAGATTGTTGTTGAAACCATCGGCAGCCTTGACATTGGCATCGACAGCATCGCGAGAGTCTTGGTAGCTTCCAGGGTTCCAGAAAGAAGGAGCTTCGGTCATACCTTCGTGTCCCTTTGCGTGCATAAGGTTGACGTTGTTAGAGTCGGATACTACATTTCCGGCAGTTCCATAACCATCAGTGCGGTAAGTGTTATGACGGAGTCCAGATCCAGATGTGTCGGAATAATCACTGGCGCCTTCGCTTTGCATAAAGTGGAGGTAATAGACTACGAGAACTACGGCGAGACCTAAGAAAAGGACCGCTTGTTGGTTAGATTCGGCATTCGGTGTCCACAACATATTATTTAGTATGGGTTATATTAGAAGAAATATTTTTTTATAAACTAATAAATAAATTAATTACTAATTAATATTAAATAATTAATTTATTTATTCATAATCTCTAAATGTCGTCCCTTTCGCTCTCAATGGTATATTTTTCTTAGAAAGGTCTTCATACTCAACGGTTAACATTCTATTTTTATATTTTTTATCAAAATTTTTATCAGCGTCTATAAACATTTTATATCTTTCTTCGTAAGTCATATCCTTAGGTGTAACATTAAAAGTATCTCCCTTTGGAGTTTTACATACCCATAGAATAGCACCCTTGTCTTTTCCTTTAGTACCTTCCTTATAACCGACTACTTCAAACTCATCAGAAAATCTGTTTTTCATTTTAACAAGATTAACACTTCTTAATGTTGCGTTTGTTGGATGAGCCATATATTCTGCCGAGGCATTGCGAAATATTGCCCCTTCATATTTATCATCGATAAATTTCTTAAATAATGCTTTGCCTTCAGCAACATTTTTAACTCCGAATGTTGGAGTTATTTTAATTAATTCAGATGGCTTTACTGGTTTTATAATCGACTTATATTTTTTAGCGGGTGTTTTTTTAAGATGTTCAAATAACAATAACAATTGGTCTAATCTCTCACTAAACGGGGTGTCTAGTTCTAACGGATAGAAACAATCATATATAAAATACTGATTTAAGTTTTTAGCCACATCACTATCGACATTACGACTTTTACCTGATATATCTTGTAATCGCTCTCCGTGTCTATACAACTCACCATCTAAAAATATAGACTGGTCATTTTCATCATCATATAATTTTTTTAAGAAAGGATGTAATATTTCTTTAAGATAATCTTTATTAGGAAACATTTTTTGTGTTCTTGTATAAACAATAACGTCATCGATAGTTCCATTCTTCTTTTTAAGATATACCAAACATCTAACACCATCTAGTTTAGGTTGAACATATGCCGGATAAACTAAGTGCTTACTACCATCAGCCCAGGGTTTTGCTAACATAGGAAAGTGTAATACATTATGATTATTCTCATTTTTATTATTACTATTTAATTTTAGTTTTTTCTTATTACTACTATTATCATATTTTTTAATATATTCGGACCTTGCCTGAATAAGAGCTTGTTGTAATGCATTTCTTTCATTCGCTCTACCCTGTAAAACACCTTTTGTAAAATATGTAGGGATTGTTCTAGTTATCTTTCCATCAACTACTCCGCTTTCTTTCCATAACTGGACTATAATTCCAGACGGTATCGATACAACAGATTCGCCAGACTTAAGATACCCATCCTTAATAGGGACTTGGTCTTCGATTAATAAATTCCAGTTTATTTTCTGCTGTCTATTACCATCCTTTACAAGTCTAATAAATATTTGCCATTGTCTATCATTACCTAACTTATCTATATAAATTAGTTTTGGAAACTCATAGATTCCGCTAACTTGTATAGAACCTGGAAATGCCTCGAAATCTGTAAAATCTCTTTTATCAGCCGACATATTATACTATATTATATTATTTCATTTTTAATTGATTAATTTAGTAACGTGAGTATTATTTTATTCACCAAATACTAATTTAATCCATCCTCTTCCTACATCACTAATCGTCACAAACAATATAAATGCTAATAGTATTATTACAATAATTAATACCGCAAGATTTCTAAAATTAAACATTTCATTCATAATCAGTTCTCGGTTATATTATATTAGTATTTTAATTTCAAATTTAAAAAAAAATATGTTATCCATCGGATTTATCATTAGATTATTGAAAAAATCTATCGTTTGGACTGAGTCCAGCAATCTTTATTATTGCCCCATTAGTAAATTTCATATTCTGGATATCAGATTTATATACTTCTTAGATTTTTAAATTTACTTTTATTGATATCTATATCTTTAAAAATATCATTTATGGGTTGAGTATCACGTATGAATTTCTTGTTAAATGTAGATAACATTTCCCTTCTATTAGCATCATGAAAAACAAGAATTAAAGTCGTATTAAGACTGGTTTGCAAACTCTTTATATTTGACATCATTCTCCAGTGTGTATTATCGATAGGATTTTTATAACTGGTATCATAAGTTCCTAGATCTATTATATACCCCTAAAGTTAGGTTCTGAATACACTTTAATTTGTTCGAGTTTCTTCTTGTTACGGGTAACTGGTTCTGGTATCTGAGGATTTCATTTTGGAACTGCTACTATTTTATCAATCTTTAAAAATGTTCCATTTGATAGCTCTGAATTATTAAGATATACATATAATGCGACCACAATTATAATCAGGCATATTACAGCTACTAAAGTGTAATTTATTATTATATTAAATGATAGATAATTAAAAGATAGTAAATATCTTGTTTATTAAGTTGTTGGTTTATTAAGTTCCGTTTAATTAGCTAAATTTCACATATAAGCGACCATATCCATGTTTATAGTTTAAGAAACTATTTCCTGTTAAACTACTACCCCATTTATCATCTAATATCTTATCTTCTTTCAATGGTATTTGTTTAAGCCAGCTAATAATTGATGATGAATTAGCCATAGGTTTAGCCATTAAGGTTCCAACATAAACCTTCTCTCTCCAAGGTCCGTAGGTGATAGTAACCTTTGTATTATCTCGTATGTTAAAACTGCCCTTAAAATCTTTATCTACAAACCAGTGAGACCCATCAGGTGCTTTTTGGTTTGGATTGTACAAAGCTAAAATTGGCCAACTCATTCTGTCTGTAATTTTACGAGGCTCTCCTTTATATCCTTCTTCTGGATATACTTCAGCTACAACATTCGGATCAGTAATTTCTGGGGCTGAAGGTCCTTGATTTACAAAGACATAAAATAACACAGCTACTAACATTATAACCACGATCGCGACGACAACCATCTTAGTACTTTCCATATTCGGTATATGATTATATTTATATTTTTATTAAAAATAAAAAATTATAATTTTTTAAATTTAAATTTAAAAAAAATCATAATTTAAATTACTCAGTGTTATATAATATTTTCCATACGACTAATGGAGATGTTCTACCAAGCCTCTGTGCTCTACCAACAACTTGAGATTCGATATCTTCATTATTAATTTTATGCATAAATACAATATCTGTCGCATTCTGTAAATTTAATCCATTACAATACTTAGTGCTGTTGATAAGTAATACATTTAATTTATTAGTTGTATTAAATTTATTAGCCAGAGTATCTATATTTTTACTAGTTCCAAAGAGTCTTTCATATTTAATAAAACTATTATTTAATGCGGTAGCTGTTTTCTCTAATGTCTCATCGTAATTAGCAAACACTAGAATTTTTCTAGTATCCGCGAATGGTAAATTATTATCACCACCCATAACATTTCTATAAGAAGTATTCTGAGACATATATTTAATATCAGGGACACTATTAATTATATCAATTAATTGTTTATATTTATCACCAATAGAGTTATCAGGATTATTATTTTCTAGTTCTTCTTCTTCCTCATCAAATACCTCATCCTCAATATTATCCAAGTTTATTTTATCACCAATGTAAATCAGATTCTTATCAGTAATAGGCTTTCTACAGTTAGCACATACCCCTCTGTTAGTTACTATTTTCTGTGATGAAAACCCACACACATTACAGCATATAATCTGACAACATGTATTAATGGTAAATTCATCACACTCACTTAATGAGATTCTACAGATTGGACAAGAACCTCCTTTAATATTATCCTTTATTCTTTGAATTGCTAGACCAGATTTTTCAATAATTTTATTATGTTTGTCTTTACAAGTATCTAATGTTTTTTCTATGTTAGGATATTTATACTCAATATCTCTGAAATTTTCAACATCTTTAATACCATATCTATAAACCTTACAATCATCAATAACTAAATCTAAATCAGCATCATCATCTATCTCTTCCCATTCATCTTTATTATCGATT
>Ga0181555_1004382_pt1 | contig 10877 bp, 11 predicted proteins | sample 011ome_15_FD_145601 | JGI IMG/M metagenome (GOLD analysis project Ga0181555, IMG submission 145601) | Coastal salt marsh microbial communities from the Groves Creek Marsh, Skidaway Island, Georgia - 011504AT metaG (spades assembly) | ecosystem: Environmental > Aquatic > Marine > Intertidal zone...
ACGTTTATGCCTAACATTCAATCTGTTATCCCGCGCTTGCTTCTTCAAGAGGGAAAACACATGAGCATTCTGGAACTCATGCCCTCTAAGAGTTTTATATCCATGTTCATTCAACCAATGAGTAATATTACGAGAGCCCATACGTGACGCATGCTCCCGTTTAATCGTTTTGGATAACAATTCATGGTAATCAGAATAGTGTGAATGCCAAAGGTGAGATGTTCTCAAAGTCACGGTGAACCACAAATAGCCCTCAATAAACTACGTCCATTGGGAACTACTCCACCGTGACGGATTTGGCAAGATTTCTCGGTTGATCCACATCCGTACCCTTTAGTAGTGCGACATGGTAAGAGAGCAATTGTAATGGCAGAGTATAAATTATAGCTTCAAGGCTTTTCGGTACATGGGGCATATTAACAACCGTGGTACCCGGCTCACTGACAAAGCCGCTGTCGGCGTCGGCAAAAACAAATAATTGGCCACCTCGCGCGCGTACTTCATGCAGGTTAGATTTGAGTTTTTCCAAAAGCTGGTTGTTCGGAGCGACCGTTACCACCGGCATGTCTTCGTCCACCAGTGCTAGAGGGCCGTGCTTCAATTCACCTGAAGGGTAGGCCTCTGCGTGAATATAGGAAATTTCTTTCAGTTTAAGCGCGCCTTCAAGCGCGATCGGGTATTGCTCACCACGACCGAGGAACAGTGCGTGATGTTTGTTGGCAAAGGATTCCGAAACAGTTTCGATGACGCCATCCAGTTCAAGTACCTTAGCGCACAGCGCTGGTAATAGATGTAAATTTTGCACCAATTGCTTTTCCATCTCTGAACTCAAACCAGTATGGCGACCAAGAGACAGAACAAACAGCTGTAACGCCACCAGCTGGGTGGTAAACGCTTTGGTTGAGGCAACACCAATTTCAGGCCCCGCCAACGTCATCAATGAAATATCTGACTCACGGACCAGTGAGCTATTAGCAACATTACAAATCGCCACAAAACCGAGGTAGTGGCTCTCTTTAGCCTTGCGCAGTGCTGCCAAGGTGTCGGCGGTTTCGCCCGACTGTGAAATCGTCACAAATAATGTGCCAGCAGGAACTGGCACTGTTCGGTAGCGGTATTCACTGGCAACTTCGACCTGACAGGGCACGCCGGCATATTCTTCCAGCCAGTATTTGGCCACTAGCCCGGAGTGATAGCTGGTGCCACAGGCGATAATGTGGATATTTTTGGTCTCACTAAACAGTTTGTCAGCCCGATAGCCAAAAATCGCTTCACGGATATGATCATCGGCGAGTCGGCCAGCCAGAGTATTGGCTAACACTGTCGGCTGCTCAAAAATTTCCTTCTGCATAAAGTGGCGATAATGCCCTTTTTCAGCAATCTGATCAGCCTCATCGAGTTTATCGATTGGGCGTTCTACGGAGGCACCGGATTGATCAAAGATACGATAGCCTGCGCTCGATAACTCAACCAAATCCCCTTCCTGCAGAAAAATAAACCGGTCGGTGACCTGGCGCAATGCCATTTGATCCGAGGCGATAAAGTGCTCGTCAATACCCACGCCAATCACTAATGGACTGCCGCTGCGGGCGCCGATTATGGTGTCGGGATATTGATCAGAGATAACGCCTAACGCGTAGGCACCATCGAGGCGGGCAATGGTCTGTTCAACCGCGGCACGCAAGTCGCTCGCGGTTTTCAAATAATGGTGTACCAAATGTGCAACCACTTCAGTGTCGGTGGCGGAGACAATTGTATAGCCCAGGCCTTTGAGCTCAGCGCGCAGCTCGTCGTGATTCTCAATAATACCGTTATGCACCACTGAGACGCCGGAGGAATTATGAGGGTGCGAATTTATGCTGCTCGGCTCGCCGTGGGTCGCCCAACGGGTGTGGGCAATTCCGGTCATACCAGCGAGCGGATCTCTCACTGTAACGCTCTCCAGCTCGGCGACCTTTCCCAGTGTTTTGCGTGTCTGCAGAGCTTGCGTGGCATCGATAATAGATAACCCTGCCGAATCGTAACCGCGGTATTCCAGACGGCGCAGACCTTCAATCAAAATTTTATACACATTACGCTGGGTTGCAGCGCCGACTATTCCGCACATAATCAATCACGTCCTATTTGTTTTTAGTGGGGCGTTTCCAGCCTGTAATATTGCGTTGTTTTCCTCTACCGATAGCGAGATTACCAGCAGGTACCTGCGTATTGACAGTGGAGCCTGCGGCGATAAAACCCTGCTTGCCGATCTCCAGCGGCGCGATTAGCGTGCTGTTGGAACCGATAAAACTGTCATCGCCAATGATCGTTTTGTGTTTGTTGACCCCGTCATAGTTACAGGTGATGGTACCCGCTCCGACATTCACCTTTTCGCCGAGCTCGGCATCGCCCACGTAACTGAGGTGGTTTATTTTGCTGCCATTGCCAACAATCGCTTTTTTGGTTTCGACGAAGTTGCCAACCTTAGTGTCACTACCCAATTGGGTTCCGGGACGAATACGGGCAAACGGCCCAAGCACAGCCCGATCGCCAACAATTGCGTCTTCAATAACCGTATTCGACTTGATCTCAACAGCGTCACCGATACGGCTGTTGATAATGTGGCAGTTAGGACCGATGCTGACATTGGAGCCAATACTGACATCCCCTTCAAATAAGCAGTTGATATCGATGGTGTTGTCTTGACCAGCATGCAGCGTGCCACGCAGATCAAAACGGGCCGGATCGGCTAGACTGGTGCCAGATGCCATCAATTTCTCCGCCTGTTGCAACTGATAGACACGTTCCAGTGCGGCCAGTTGCTGGCGGCTGTTTATGCCCTCAACTTCATGAGTAGAATCGGGCTGGATACTGGCAATGTTATAGCCGGAACGCCGAGCTATAGCGATCAAGTCGGTGAGGTAATACTCACCTTGGGCATTGTCATTGTTGATTTGTGGTAACCAGTCGGCCAATAGATTGGTGGTTAATCCCATTACACCGGTATTCACTTCGCCTATTTCGAGTTGCTCGGGGCTGGCATCTTGCTGTTCGACAATCGCCTGAATTTGACTATCGGCATCGCGAACAATACGGCCGTAACCGGTGGGGTCGGGTATTTCAATTGTTAACAACGCAATTTGGTTGTCATTAATTACGGACAACATTCGCTCAAGTGTAGCGGGCGTAATCAGCGGCACATCGCCATACAGAATCAGTACTTTAGCCTGTTCACGCAACTGTCCCAATGCGCAACTTACGGCGTGGCCGGTGCCGAGCTGTTCGGCTTGCTCAACCAGAGTGATCGACGCGTCATGGTAGGTTTTGCGAATCACATCGCTGCCATGTCCGGTGACAACAATTTTTTCTGCGCCAGCAATGCTATCGGCGGCGTCCAGAACATGGCTTAACAGCGGCTTACCAGCAAGTTTGTGCAGCACTTTTGGCAGTGCCGAGCGCATGCGCGTGCCTTTGCCAGCAGCGAGAATAACAATATCCGTTTCTGTCATGTTCTATTCACTTATAAGTAGATCCAGATGATGCCCAACCTGACAACGTTACTGTCAATAAGGACCGAATACAACCCTGGTAACATTACGAAAATAGGGCCCTGGAGGCAGTTGGCGGCAGCTATAAAAAAGGGCGGCTGACGCCACCCTTATTATGCTGTTAAAAGCAGATAAAACGATCAACCACCAAGCTTTTTGCGCAGTGTTTGAACCGTACGCAGTTGCGCCGTCGCCTCTGCCAGCATAGAGGCCGCTTTGGAGTATTCAATTTCACCCGTATGGTTGGCAATTGCGCTCTCAGCTTCCTTTACCGCTTCAGCGGCAGCCGCTTCATCAATATCGTTGGCGCGAACAGCGGTATCAGCCAAAATGGAGATAATGTTAGGCTGGACTTCGAGATAACCACCTGACAGGTAGTAAATTTCCTCTTCACCATTCTGCTTTACCAAGCGCACCGGACCGGGCTTAAGGTCGCTGAGCAATGGGGCATGGCCCGCTGTGACACCCAACTCTCCGAGCGAGCCAGTGGCAACAACCATCTCGACCAATCCGGAGAAAAGGGATTCATCAGCACTTACAATGTCACAATGAACTGTTATAGCCATTTCTTAACAACCTTTGCCTATCGCAATTTATAGGTTTTTACTTTTTTCTACCGCTTCGTCAATCGAGCCAACCATATAGAAGGCCTGCTCTGGAAGATGGTCATAGTCACCATCCAGAATGCCCTGGAAACCAGAGATAGTGTCTTTAAGCGACACATACTTTCCTGGTGAGCCAGTAAAGATCTCGGCAACATGGAATGGCTGGGACAGGAAGCGCTCGATTTTACGCGCTCGAGCTACGGCCAACTTGTCTTCCTCAGACAATTCGTCCATACCGAGAATGGCGATAATATCTTTCAACTCTTTATACCGCTGCAACACAGACTGAACACCACGTGCCACTGCGTAGTGCTCTGCACCAATAATCAGTGGGTCGAGCTGACGTGAGGTTGAGTCCAATGGATCTACCGCAGGATAAATACCCTTTGAAGCAATATCACGACTCAGTACAACGGTCGAATCGAGGTGGGCGAAAGTGGTCGCCGGAGACGGATCCGTCAAGTCATCCGCAGGAACATATACCGCTTGAACCGAGGTAATGGATCCGGTCTTCGTGGAGGTAATACGCTCCTGAAGAACACCCATCACCCATCTCTTCAGCCAGAGTAGGCTGGTAACCTACCGCTGAAGGCATACGTCCCAACAGTGCTGATACTTCCGTACCAGCCAAGGTGTAACGATAGATATTGTCAACGAACAGCAGTACGTCTTTACCTTCGTCACGGAATTTCTCCGCCATGGTCAAACCAGTCAGTGCAACACGAAGTCTGTTTCCAGGTGGCTCATTCATCTGGCCGTAAACCATTGCTACTTTTGATTCACTTGGTGTTTCAACATTAACTACGCCTGATTCCTGCATCTCGTAGTAGAAGTCATTACCCTCACGAGTACGCTCACCTACACCAGCAAATACCGACAAACCGCTGTGCTCGGTCGCAATATTATTGATCAGTTCCATCATGTTTACAGTTTTACCTACACCGGCACCACCGAACAGTCCGACCTTACCACCTTTGGCAAAAGGACAAACCAGATCGATAACCTTGATACCCGTCTCGAGCAAATCGTTAGAGGCGGCGAGCTCATCATAGGCGGGTGGCTTGCGGTGGATAGCTGCACGCTCTTTCTCGCCAATCGGACCTTTTTCGTCGATCGGGTTGCCGAGAACATCCATTATCCGGCCCAGTGTCTCTATACCAACAGGAACAGAGATCGGCGCCTTGGTGTTTTCAACACTGAGTCCGCGACTGATGCCCTCAGAGGAACCCATGGCAATAGTTCGCACTACGCCGTCGCCCAACTGCTGCTGAACTTCAAGCGTAAGCCCCTTGCCATCCACTACCAGTGCGTCATACACGCTGGGTACCTGATCGCGCGGGAATTCCACGTCGATTACGGCACCAATAATTTGTACGATTCTTCCGCTACTCATTTCCGGTTCCTCTTTACTAAACCTTTTTAAATTCGTTTATCTTTATACAGCCGCTGCGCCACTGACAATTTCCGACAGCTCTTGGGTAATAGCTGCCTGGCGCGCTTTGTTATAAAGCAGTTGCAATTCATCTATCAGCTCACCGGCATTTTCGGTGGCATTTTTCATTGCGAGCATTCGTGCTGCCTGCTCGCAGGCTTTATTCTCTACAACGCCCTGATAAACCTGTGATTCGATATAGCGAATCAACAGCCCATCGAGCAGCTCCTTGGCATCCGGCTCGTAGATGTAATCCCAGTGATGCTTAAGGCTAGCGTCATCAGTTGACTCAAGGGGCAACAGTTGATCGACTGTAGGGGTCTGAGTCATGGTGTTAACAAACTCGTTGTTGACCACATAGAGCTTATCGATACGCCCTTCGTCGTAGGCGTCGAGCATAACCTTCACGCCACCAATCAGGTCTTGAGCATTGGGCTCGTCACCAATATCTTTCACTGCAGCAACTATATTCGCGCCAATAGAACCAAAGAACCCTGACGCTTTGTTGCCAACAACACAAACTTCGACCTCAATGCCTTGGTCTGACCACACTTTCATCGACTTGAGTGCCGCCTTAAACAGGTTGATGTTAAGGCCACCACAGAGTCCACGATCGGTTGAAACCACAATATAGGCAACGCGCTTTACTTCACGCTGCTCCAAATACTGATGTTTATACTCAGAGACAGCGCTGGCGATATGACTGACCACGCCGCGAATACGCTGGGCGTAGGGCTTGCCCAGGGCCATGCGGTCCTGGGCGCGTCGCATCTTACTCGCCGCAACCATTTCCATGGCGCTGGTGATTTTCTGCGTGCTGCCAATACTAGCAATTTTGGTTTTGACTTCTTTTCCGATTGCCATTTCTTATGCCTGTCTGATTACAGTAACTTACCAGGTTTGTGTCGCAACAAACTTGTCCAGCGCAGCCTTGAATCCCGCCGCGATGTCGTCGTTGTAATCACCCGATGCATTAATTTGACTCATCAGATCGCCATGCTCAGCTTTCATATACGAGAGCAGGGCCGCTTCAAAATCACCAATTTTGCTAACTTCAACTGACTTGAGGAAGCCGTTGTCTGCTGCGTAGACCATCACGCCCATTTCGGCGATAGTCTGCGGAGAGTACTGCTTCTGCTTCATCAGTTCAGTCACACGCTCGCCGTGATCAAGCTGAGCTTTAGTTGCTTCATCAAGGTCTGAGGCGAACTGAGAGAATGCAGCCAGTTCACGATACTGGGCCAACGCGGTACGAATGCCGCCGGAGAGTTTCTTGATAATTTTGGTTTGTGCTGCACCACCTACACGAGATACTGAGATACCAGCATTCATCGCAGGTCGAATGCCCGCATTAAACATGTCCGCTTCAAGGAAGATCTGACCATCAGTAATCGAAATTACGTTGGTAGGTACAAAGGCAGAGACGTCACCAGCCTGGGTTTCAATTACCGGCAAGGCGGTCAAAGAACCGGTCTTGCCCTTAACTTCACCATTGGTAAATTTTTCTACGTAATCGGCGTTAACACGTGCCGCGCGCTCCAACAAACGGGAGTGCAAATAGAAAACGTCACCAGGATAGGCTTCACGACCCGGAGGACGCTTCAGCAACAGTGAGATCTGACGGTAGGCCCAGGCCTGCTTGGTCAAATCATCATAGATAATCAGTGCGTCTTGACCGCGGTCACGATAATACTCACCCATGGAGCAACCGGCAAACGGCGCCAGGAACTGCATCGCAGCAGGGTCAGAGGCCGTCGCCGCGACAACCGTGGTGTGCTCCATCGCGCCGTGCTCTTCGAGCTTGCGCACAACAGCAGCCACCGAAGAGGCCTTCTGGCCAACAGCGACATAGATACATTTAATGCCGGAGCCTTTCTGGTTGATGATCGCATCAACCGCAATCGCCGTCTTACCGATCTGGCGGTCACCAATAATCAGTTCGCGCTGGCCGCGACCGATTGGCACCATGGCGTCAATCGCTTTTAGACCAATCTGCACAGGCTGATCGACTGACTGACGCTCAATAACGCCTGGCGCTACTTTTTCGAGCGCATCGCTGAGCGCAGCGTTAACCGGACCTTTACCGTCAATCGGGTTACCCAGAGCGTCGACTACGCGACCTTCCAACTCAGGCCCAACGGGAACTTCCAATACACGTCCAGTGCATCGGGCTTTTTGTCCTTCGGCCAGTGCCTGGTAGTCACCCAAAACCACGGCGCCGACTGAATCGCGCTCGAGGTTAAGTGCCATACCGTAGACACCGCCATCGAATTCGATCATTTCGCCATACATCACGTCAGCAAGACCGTGGATACGAATGATACCGTCCGATACGGAAACAATGGTGCCCTCATTTTGGGCTTCTGACGAAATATTAAGGTTGTCGATGCGACTCTTAATGATTTCGCTGATTTCTGATGGATTCAGTTGCTGCATGCTTAGGCCTCAAATCCTTAGGAGTGTAATGACTCGGCGAGTTTGGCCAAACGGCCACGAATGGACCCGTCAATAACGGTGTCCCCGGCGCGTATAACCGCACCACCCAGCAAGCTCTTATCTAAACGAACCTGCATATTTACTTTGCGCTCCAGCTTCGCACTCAATGCGTCGCTGAGCATCTGTTGTTGACCAGCGTCCAGCTCTAGAGCCGCTGTCACTTCAACATCAATCGCTTTTTCGCGATTGGCTTTCAAAATATCAAACTGGTGCGAAATCTCAGGCAATAACTGGAGTCGGCGATTTTCAGAAAGAACGACCAAAAAGTTCTTGCCCTGTTCGCTGAGCTCGTCGCCACAGATAGCGATCAACTGCTCAACCTGCTGACCTGCCGTAATGCTCGGCGAGCTCAATAGCTGCACAACATTAGCGTGCTGAGCAACCGCTGCGGCAAGTGCCAGGCTTTGCGACCAGCCCTGCAAATCACCTGCACTGGCGGCATACTCAAAAGCCGCTTTCGCGTAGGGGCGAGCTAAGGTGCTCAATTCTGCCATGATTAACCTCGGTTACAGCTGTGCTGCCAGTTTGTCGACCAATGCGCGATTGGCTTTTTCATCAATTGACGCTTCGAGTACTTTCTCAGCACCAGCCAGGGCCAACCCCGCAACAGTAGCGCGTAGCTCTTCCTTGGCGCGATTGACTTCCTGTTCAATCTCGGCTTCAGCCGCAACCTTCAGACGATCACCTTCGGCGCGCGCCTGAGTTTTGGCTTCATCAACAATCTGATTCGCGCGCTTGTTAGCCTGATCAACGATGCCCGCCGCTTCTTGCTTAGCTTCTTTCATTTGATCAGTGGCTTTGTTTTGCGCCAGTTCGAGATCGCGCATAGCACGATCAGCAGCATCAAGACCGTCGGCGATTTTTTTCTGTCGCTCTTCCATTGCTTCAATAATGACCGGCCATACAAACTTCATGCAGAACCACACAAAGAATGCAAAAGTCACCATTTGACCAAAAAGCGTTAGATTAATATTCACGCCAATACCTCGTTAAAGAATGGATTAATTTTCGCCAACCGCTTTGTTACGCGCCAACACCAGGAGCAACAACAAAGATCAAGTACATCGCGATACCAACGCCAATAATAGGCACAGCATCGATCAGACCAGCGAGCAGAAACATCTTGCCCTGCAGCATTGGACCAAGCTCTGGCTGACGAGCAGTTGCTTCGATCAACTTTCCACCCAACAAACCCATACCAACGGCCGCACCCAACGCGCCCAAACCAAGCATAATTGCCGCAGCAATGATTACTAGTTCCATCGTAGACTCCTGACTTCAGTCATTAAAAATTAACAGTAAAATTAGTGGTCTTCGTGCGCCATACTTAAATAGACGACAGTCAGAACCATGAAAATAAATGCTTGCAGGGTAATGACCAGAATATGGAATACCGCCCAGCCCCATTGCATTAACCCTCCACCCAGAGCAAACACACCGCCACCAATTGCCATAAAGGCCATCGATAAAAGTGCCACCAATTGCCATAAAGGCCATCGATAAAAGTACTGTTTTACCCGTAGATACTTTCCCTTTGAGATTTAACCAACATACGCCACAGACCAGTACAAAGATGACTAGCCAGAAGTAGGCGCTGGTTTGCTCGCCAAAGAGTTGTGCATGCAGACCACCGGACACAAGGCCGGCACCTGCTCCCGCCGCAAACATGGTTGCGATCAGGATAAAAATCATCTCGCCGGCATACATGTTGCCGAAAAGCCGCAAACCGAGGGAAAAGGGCTTGGCCAAAAGGCCAACCGCCAAGAGACCAACCGTTTCCATAAACAGATTTACAGGAATAAAACCCCAATGATTAAAGGGGTGCATAGTCAGCTCTTTAATAAAGCCGGTACCCTTAATCTTGAATGAGTAATAAAGCATCAAAGCAAACACGCCCAACGCCATCCCCAAGGTGATATTTGGGTCAGTTGACGGGACAATTTTTTGATAGTGGATACCGGTCAATGCCAACAGCGACGGAATCAGATCTACCGGCAGCAGATCCATTAAGTTCATCAGAAATATCCAAACGAAAATAGTCAGGGCTAACGGGGCGACCATTTTATTGCGGCCGTGAAAACTGTCTTTCACCGCACCATCGATAAACTCAACAACCATTTCTACAAAATTTAACCAGCCGGCAGGAACCCCTGTGTGGGCTTTTTTGGCTGCCCGCATAAACATCCAACAAAATAGCGAGCCCAAACCAATCGACCAGGCCATGGAGTCGACATGAATCGCCCAAAACCCCATATCCGCAGCTTCTTGACCACCGTGCGCCATCGTCCAGGTGTCAGACTGCAGAACCTCGACACCCTGGTCTGTGTGACGCTCATAGCCGGCCGGCAACTTCCCATAAACCAAGTTGGTTAAATGGTGCTGAATATACTCAGTCGTGCTTGCAGGATTTTCGCCGGCCATCTGTGTCTCTCAACTGGTTCTAAACGGGTTTATGCTCACTGTTAATAGAGCGTTATTTTTAGCGGCTAGTGTTTCAGTAACATGAAAACAATCAAACTCTGAGCCAAAATCATTATTGCAAACGAGCAAAACAGGGCCCCGACATGAAGCGGGGCAACTGTTATAAATACACAAGCAAACAGCGCCGCTGTTAAAACGACCTTACCAGTCTCACCCCAGTACATAGCCCGGACAATGGAATGCACCTGCCTAGCCCCTACAAACCTGAAGGCTTGGCGTGCAAACCAGACTTGAGGGCCTATTTGAATCACGCCACCAAGCAGCACCGAGTACGCGAGCACCGGGCCCGATGTTAACAGTGCAGCTGCAACAGGCAGGAGCAACAGTAACTGGTAA
>Ga0181555_1004384_pt1 | contig 10869 bp, 9 predicted proteins | sample 011ome_15_FD_145601 | JGI IMG/M metagenome (GOLD analysis project Ga0181555, IMG submission 145601) | Coastal salt marsh microbial communities from the Groves Creek Marsh, Skidaway Island, Georgia - 011504AT metaG (spades assembly) | ecosystem: Environmental > Aquatic > Marine > Intertidal zone >...
GCTGGAATTGCTCCAATTGTTTGTTTGCCATCCATTAGTATTTGGGCATTATTTGGAAGTTCCATACGGTTATTTATTTCTCATACCAAAGTGAAAAAATGCATAGAAATAGTTTTAGCTATTTTATTAGTTGCAACAGGTATTACTATTTTATTATGAGGCAATTTTTAAAGACATTAGAAATTCACACGAATGGTCAGCGTCTTATTGAAATTACGAATGATATAAGTGATTTTGTAAATCATTCTAAAATTAATACGGGAATTATTAATTTAAGTATCATGCACACAAGTGCTTCTTTGTTAGTGCAAGAAAATGCAGATCCAGATGTGTTGCAAGATTTATTAAGTTATTTTGATAAAGTGGTTCCAATGAATCCAAAATTATACGTTCATGGTGCGGAAGGAAAAGATGATATGCCAGCTCATATTAAAACAGCTCTTACCCAAACTCATCTTTCATTGAGCGTTCATGATAGCCATCTTGCTCTAGGAACTTGGCAAGGTATTTATCTATTTGAGCATAGATTGCAGTCCCATCAAAGAAAAGTATTGATGCATATTCTAGGTGAGTAAAGGTTTTTTACTCCAATTGGTAATACTGATTGACTTATGCTCACGATCTATATCTAAGGACGTTTAAAGAATAATTATAAAATTTAAAAATCCCATTTTCATGCAAAATTTCCAAGAGCTTAAATTGAATCCTAGTTTGAATGCGTCCTTAATTAAAATGAAGTTTGACACTCCAACTCCGATTCAAATTAAATCCATTCCATTAATTTTAGAAAAAAAAGATATTTTAGCATCTGCACAAACCGGAACTGGTAAGACAGCAGCGTTTTGCATTCCCATGATTGAGTTAATTGCTCAAAAAAAAACAAAAAAAGCAATTATTTTGGTACCGACCAGAGAGCTTGCAAAACAAGTTAATGATGTCATCGAAAAATTATTGTTTCAACAAAGTGTTATTAAAAGTGTTTGTCTAGTGGGCGGTGAGCCTATGAATAAGCAATTAAAACGGCTTAAGTCTGGACCACAAATTATCGTAGGCACTCCAGGTAGAGTTAATGATCACTTAAAGAGAAAATCATTAATCTTACATCATGTAGATTTATTAATCTTAGATGAAATGGACCGAATGCTCGATATGGGATTTAGCATTCAGATTGATGAAATTATTAAATTTTTACCCAAAGAAAAACAAACCTTAATGTTTTCAGCAACCATCGCACCCTCGATTGAAAGATTGTCTACAAAATATTTAAATAATGCAGAGCGAGTTAGTGTGGCACCTCCCAATGCAACGGTTGTTACGATTAAACAAGAAGTCGTACAAGTTAGACAGGAAGATAAATACAATACTTTGGTAGAGCATGTGAGAAAAAATACGGGATCTACTCTTGTGTTTATGAAAACCAAACATAATGCAAAAAAATTAGCAAAAAATTTATCGAAAGAAGGATTTGAATCAGATTCTTTACATGGAAATTTACGACAAAATAAAAGAAATCAAGTCATTGCTAAATTTAGAGCAAATAAAATTCATGTGCTTGTTGCAACTGATATTGCTGCAAGAGGATTAGATATTCCGCACATTGAGCATGTTATTAATTATGATCTTCCCCAACAAGCAGAAGATTTTATTCATCGTATGGGTAGAACGGGTAGAGCGGGAGCTTTAGGAACTGCTTGGAGTTATGTGACACCGAATGATAACAAAAAGTGGCGTGAGATTGAAAAAATTTTAAATCCTGGATTAAAACCAGCATCAGAAAAAAGATCCGATAATAACTATACAAGAAGAGATTCTTCTAGCAAAAGAAATTCATTTACATCGAAAAACAACAGAAGAGGTGGTGGATTTAGAGATAGAAACAAAGAAAAATTTAGCTTTAGAGATAAGCCTAAGCGTTCATTTGAAAAAAGACCGGAAACTTTTGCAGAAGAACCAGTAAGAAGTTTTAAAAAATCAAAACCTAAAAATGAGGGATACGGAAGAAAAAATAAGGCTAGTTTTAATGATAGAAAGCCAAACAAATTTGCAAAGGACAGAAGACCAAATCAATTTTCTAGAGATGGTGAAAACAAATTTCGATCTGCACCTAAAGAAGGTTTTAAAGCTAAATTTAAAAGTAGCAATTATGGTAAAAAAAGTAGCTCTTTTATCGGTGACAATGCAAAAAGCGATCATCGGGATCGTAAATCACCTGGAAAATTTGGTTTTAAAAAACGATTTGCATCTGGAAATAGAGATGGATTTAGATCAAGAAATAAAACTGGATCAAAAAAAAAGTTTAGTCCTACTTTAAATTAATAAAAAACTGTTATATATCATTATCCACTTCATGGCGGGATAGCTCAGGTGGTTAGAGCGCAGCACTCATAACGCTGAGGTCGGCAGTTCAAGTCTGCCTCCCGCTACCATAAATGGCTCCTTGTAGAGCTTCCTTTTTAATTAATGAGTCAAAATGACTCAACAGAGCACTGATTCTGAGTTATTTAATCAATGTGCAAATTGATAAAATAACTGAAAATATTAAGAAATTATATAGCGTATATACTGAAGACGAGTTTATATATCAATTTATAGAGGCTTTTTCATTTTATCCAAAAAATACAATTGCCAGATTAAAGGGGGATAGAAATTTATCAAAAAATAAGAATGAACTTTTATGGAAGGATAAAGTTTTTTACGTTAATTGTAAAAATACAGATAATGATATTCATATTTTGGCAGATAGCTTGAAGAGAGATTCTCTTATATCAAAAAACAAAATAAGATTTCTGATCATTACAAATTTTGATTTATTCTTAAGTATAGATATTAAAACTAATCAATCACTAGAGTGTAAATTTATAGAGTTGCATAAGTTTATAGACTTTTTTTTACCTCTTATTGGAGTAGAAAAGTTTGTAACTATTGAAGAAAGTCCCGCAGATATAAAAGCTTCAAGAAATCTTGGTCAATTATATGACCAATTAATTAAAGATAACAAAAATTTTGACTTAAAAAAGCATCGATATTCATTAAATATTTTTTTTACTAGACTTCTTTTTATGTATTATGCAGATGACTCCAATGTTTTTGAAAAAAATTTATTTTTAAAAACTATTACTGATTTCACAAAAGAAGATGGCAGTGATTTAGATGATTTTTTTTACAAACTATTTTTTGTTTTGAAAAATAATAATAAAAAAGAGGTTCCTAGCTATCTAGAAAAATTTCCTTATGTTAATGGTTTTTTGTTTAAAGAAGAGATTAAGCTTCCAAAATTTACACATAAATCTAGAGAGATGATAATAAATAACGCTTCACTAGATTGGCAAAGTATTAATCCAGATATTTTAGGATCAATGTTGCAAGAAGTTGTGAGTCCCCAAGACCGAGACGAGCATGAGATGCACTATACTTCTGTTCCAAATATTTTAAAAGTTCTAGATCCATTGCTATTAAGTAAGCTAAAGAAAAAAGTCGATGAAGCCAATGATGATGAAAATAAATTAAAAAAAATTTTAAAATATATTTACAATTTAAAAATATTTGACCCAGCATGTGGTTCAGGAAATTTTTTAATAGTTGCGTATAAGCAGCTTTGTTTGGTTGAATTAGAAATAATTAAAAAGCTTAAAGAAATTAATCCAGATAATTGGCGATTGGCAATGCCTGGAATTAAATTAAGTCAGTTCTATGGAATAGAAAAATCTCACTTTGCATCTGAAACTGCCAAACTCTCTCTGTGGTTGGCAGAGCATCAAATGAATTTATATCAACAAGAAGTTTTTGAAAAAATTAACCCTTCTTTACCCATACAGGACAATAAGAATATAGTATGTAAAAATTCGATCACGTTTGACTGGAAAAAATTTTTTGTGAATGAAGACTCAAATATTTCAATTTATATTTTAGGAAACCCTCCATTTAAATCTTACTCAAAAAGAACTAAGGAGCAAAAAGAGGATGTTGAAACTTATTTTGGTAAAAATAGTAAAATAGATTACGTTGGCTTATGGTTTTTAAAAGCCTGTGACTTTTCAGATTTTTTTAAAAAAACAAAGATTGGTTTTGTTGCTACAAACTCTGTTAATCAAGGAGAGCAAGTAGAAATATTGTGGGAAGGGATTATTAACAAAGGATTTAATATTTTTTTTGCAAATAAATCTTTTAAATGGAAAAATAATGCTCGAAATAATGCAGTGGTAACTGTATCAATTATCTGCCTATCAAAAAAAAATGATAATGAAAAAGTATTAGTTATTGATGAACAGGCTTATAATGTAAAAAATATTAATCCCTATTTAATTTCTGCTCCAAATATAATTATTAAAAAATCTAGACATCCTATATTTACCCTACCCAAAATGACTGTAGGAGAAATGCCCAGAGATGATGGAAATCTTTTATTGAATTTAGAAGAAAAAAATAAAATTTTATCAAATTCACAAAAGGCTGAAAAATTTATAAGACCTTTTATGGGAGGGGAAGAATTTATTGACTCAAAAAAAAGATGGTGCATTTGGATTAATGAAGCTGATATCAATGATGCAAAAGAAATACCCGATATAAAAAAAAGATTAGATAAAGTTAGAATTTATAGATTGGGCAGCAGGAATACATCCACAAAAAAATTTTCAGATAAACCACATAGATTTGTTGAAATTAGAAAACAGGAAAAAGATTGTATATTCTTTCCCAAAACCTCATCATCTATTCGTGATTATATTCCTGTAGGATATGGCGATAAAAAATTAATTTTATCTGATGCTTTGAAAATAATTTATTCTCCGCCAATTTATTTTATGGCAATTCTCTCTAGTAGAATTCATAATGTTTGGATTAAAAATATTGGCGGTCGATTAGAAACTAACATTCGTTATTCGACAGAGATAGTATATAATAATTTTCCAATATTTGATCTAAATGAAAATAATAAAAAAGAGTTAACAGATTTATCTTATAAGTTATTAGACTGTAGAGATAAGTTTTTTGATAAGACAATAGCTTTTCTGTATAATAATCAAACAATGCCAAATTCTTTAATAAAAATTCATCAAGAAATCGATGATTGTGTTGATAAGATTTATTCAAAAAAAGGATTTTTAAACGACAATGAAAGATTAGCTATGCTGTTTAATATGTACTCACAAAAAACTTTAAATAAGGAATTATTTTAATATGGCGAATGTAATTGATGTTGAATATCAATCCACTGGAAAGAGTTTAGATATAGACCAATTAGGAATGCGAGAAATGCAAAGAAAAGCATTTCAAAAACGGAATGAAAAATATATTTTAATAAAAGCTCCTCCTGCATCAGGAAAATCCAGGGCCCTGATGTTCATTGGGCTAGATAAAATTTACAAACAAAATCTAAAAAAAGTTATTGTATCTGTACCAGAAAGAACAATTGGAAAATCATTTAGAAAAACTCAGCTCAAAAAGAATGGTTTTTTTGCAGATTGGGATTTTGATGATAAGTATGATTTATGTACACCTGGAGATGAAGGCAAAACTTCATTATTTAGAAATTTTATAAACGATCCTTCTTCAACAATTCTTGTTTGTACTCATTCAACATTTAGAAGGTCGTTTAATTTACTAAAGCCAGAAGCATTTAATGATATATTGGTTGCAATTGATGAGTTTCATCATGTGTCAGTTGATGAGGCAAACAAACTAGGTAGAGCATTACATGGTTTAATGACGCAATCTAATGCTCATATAGTAGCAATGACTGGATCGTATTTTAGAGGAGATAGCGTACCAGTTTTATTACCAGAAGATGAGTCTTTATTTAAAGTGGTAACATATAATTATTACGATCAGTTAAATGGTTATAAATATTTAAAGACTTTAGGTATTGGTTATCATTTTTATCAAGGGTCATATATCGATGCTATGGAAGAAGTTTTGGATACAGATAAAAAAACAATAATTCACATACCTCATACAATTTCAGGAGAATCGCTTAAAAACAAACCTAAAGAAGTTGATAGTATTTTAGACACAATCGGAGAATATGTAAGTAGAGATAAAAAAACTGGCATTATAAGTATTAAAAGAAAAACTGATGGTAAAATTATTAAAGTTGCAGATTTAGTAACTGACGGCAAAGATAGAGAAATAACCCTCGAGTTTCTTCGAGAGATGTCAAAGTTAGATGACGTAGATATAATAATAGCAATGCAAATGGCCATAGAAGGTTTTGATTGGCCATATTGTGAACATGCTTTAACAATTGGGCACAGAGCATCTTTAACTCAAATAATACAAATTATTGGTAGAGCAACTAGAGATAGCGAAAACAAAACACATTCACAATTTACTAATTTAATAATTGAGCCAGATGCAGAATCTAATGAAGTGGTTGTTTCAGTAAATACAATGTTAAAAGCAATATCTGCATCATTGTTGATGGAGCAAGTGCTGTCACCAAACGTAAATTTTAAAAGCTCCAAAGCTGAAAAGATAGATGAAGACGATATTGTTGTTAAAGGATACAAAAAGCCATCCAAAAAAGTTCAAGAAATAATAGATACTAATTTAAATGATTTAAAAGCCAGTATGTTACAGGATTCAGATATTCTTAAAGCAATGACGGGAGCTGTTTCACCAGAAGTTTTAAATAAAGTAATGATTCCAGAATTTCTACAAAAACAACATCCTGATTTAACAGCTGAAGAAAATGAACAATTAAGACAGTATTTTATTTTAAATACACAGATCAAATCTGGTCAAGTGAAAGAAAAAAATAATACTAAAATAATTACTATTGCTAATCAATTTTATAACCTAGATGAATTGTCAATTGATCTTATAGATGCAATCAATCCGTTTCAAAAAGCATACGAAGTAACGTCAAAATATATTAATTCAAACCTTTTAAAAGCAATAAGCAATATAATGCAATCCAATAGAATTGCCATGTCAGATGGAGAGGCTGTATTATTATGGAAAGAAAAAATTCCAAAGTTTCAAAAAGAAAATGGAAGATTGCCAGATATTAATTCTGTAGATGAAGAAGAAAAAAGAATGGCAGAGGCAATTGAATACTTAAAAAGGAAAAAAAGAGAATATTTAAAAAATAAAAGTAATTAATTTATTTAATGTTTGATTATAAAAAACAGTTAATCGATATTTTTGAAAATGATCTTTCACCACTTCTAGATATTTCTTCACAAAGTACATCGTTAAATGAATTTGAAAATTTAAAAGAAAATTTTTTTGAAATAAATAAGTATTTTAAAGAACATAACCAGGAACCTTTATCTAATCAAAATATAAAGGAAAGAAGACTATCTGTAATTTTGAAAGAAATTCGTTCAGATTTCTCAAAAAAAAAAAAACTAAAACAGTATGATGAATATAATTTACTTGGTGAAATTAAAGATATTCAAACATTAGAAGATATTTTCAACAATGATTTTACAAATATTCTTGATACTTCTTTAGAAGATGAATTGTTAGATATTAAATCTTTCGATATTGAAAGAGCGAAAGCTGATTTTGTTGCAAGAAGAAAACCATGCAAAGATTTTGATGAATACAAAGATCTTTTTAAAAAAATTCACAGTGAATTAAAATCTAAAAATCGAAAGATAATTAAATTTGAAGAAATGGATTTAAAAGAAGGAAGTTTTTTTGTGTTAGATGGTATGGTTGTTTTGTTGGAGAAAATAGAGGGACAGAATATTAAAAATTTTCTAGGAAGAACTGGGGATAGAAGAGATGATCCAAGAACAAGATGTATTTTTGAAAATGGATTAGAATCAAATATGTATCTAAGATCATTACAGAAACTTTTATACAAGAATGGAAAAAGAATATCTGAAACTCAAGAAGAAGCTCTAGAGATCTTTGATAAGAATTTAGGATCTCTAAATATTTCAGGATATATTTACGTATTAAAATCTTTAAGTGATAAACAGCAAATTAAAAATATTCCAAACTTATACAAAATTGGTTTTTCTACAAATGAAGTAATTGAAAGAGTTAAGAATGCCAGAAATGAAACAACTTTTTTAAATTCTGATGTTGAGATAATTTCTGAAACGCCAATATCTGGTTTTAGTCCAGGAAAAATAGAAAATATTATACAAAGTTTCTTTTCTAAGAGAAAAATGGATATAGAAATTATAGATAAGAATGGAAAAAAAGTTAGAGCTAATGAATGGTTTTCTGTCCCTCTAGATATTATTCATGAAGCCATAGATCTTCTTAGAAACAATAATCTTAATGGTCATAGATATGATGAAATTAAAAATATTATTTATAAAAATAAATAAATGATAGAAGCTCTTGAGGCTAAATATAAATAAAAAAACTAATTTTATGGAACCACTATTTTGGTCTTTAGGTATAGCAACAACAATTTATTTATCTTGGAATATAGTTACAAAATTTTCAAATAAGATTGCAGGTTTTAGCACTTTGGGTTTTTGGCTATTTTGGACATTGGGCGGGTCTGCTTGGTTTGGATTTAGCGTTCTCACTGGTCCCTTATTCTTTGTTCAGATAACAGTAATTATTGTTGTTTTCTATTTAAGCTTCAAAATGTGGAAGAATAAGAATTTAATAAATGAATTAAAAAAGAACCTTAAAAAAATTGATAATCAAAACTTTAATTCAAACATAAATAATATTTCAAATAATGAAATCAAAGTTATAGAAAATGCTAAAGATCACAGAAAATTTTTATTAAACACTTTAGATCAAGCAAAAAAAACAATCGTCATTTTTTCAGGTTGGTTAACTGATTATTCGGTTAATGAGGAATTTAGGAATAAGATAAAAAGTTGTTTGGATAGAGGAGTAGATATCATTATTGCCTGGGGTTATAAAAAATCAGGAAGTATTTCCTCTGAACACAGAAATGCTGGAGAAATAGCTATTCGAGAACTTCAAGAATGGACGGCTTTAAACAAAACAAAAGGAACCCTAGATACATTTTACTTTCCTAACCATTCTAAAATTTTAATTTGCGATACTACATATGCCGTTATGGGAAGTTTCAATTGGCTTTCTAACAGTGGTGGTAGTGAAAATGAAGAACGCAGTTATATTATTTATAATAGAAGTTTTATTGAGGAAGAGCTTGTTGAGATTATGAAAAATCTTTATGACCCAAGCAAACCTCTTTCAAGAAGACAATTACTGAAAAATTTTGTACCATTTTCGAGATATTAAAATGAAAAAACTTCTAACAATTTTAATCCCTAGCATAATGTTTTTGAACGCTTGTGATAGTGCTATTCAAAAGAAATGTAGAGATTACGCTAAACAAGCAAGCGGCCATAAAGGCGATGCCTATGATTACTGCATAGAACGTGAAGAAAACATAAAAAATTCTGGAAAGCCATTAGATGATTTTATCAAACAAAATTAAGAAATAATATTGTGCTTGTCTATAAATATTGAGATTAAATAAATCATGAATAATTTTTATAAAACGGTTTGGTCCTTAGGTGGACCTGGATCTAATCTTAATATTGAAGTGCAAAGAAGCGATAAAAAAATCAAGTTTCAATTAACGACCATTGATAGAAATAATTATTTTGTAAAACCAAAGTATTATTAAAATGACGGATATTAGAATTTGATTGTTTGGCCATTTATTGATCGTAGCTTTTTATATAGTTCAATCTATAAGCTGAATTTGTGATTCAGTATTTTGATAAATTAAGCTTAGAAACTAAAGGCATCATCTTTATGATTTTGTCTCAATTCTTCTTTGCTACCAATGATGCTTTTATTAAGCACGTATTAGCTTTCTACAAAAACGATACTTCCTATTTAGGTGAGATCGTTTTTATTAGAGGATTGTTTGTTATATTTTTTATTGGTCTTATTTTATTTATTAAAAAAAATTTAGATTTAAAGTTTTTGTTAACTTCAAAACATCTTTTAATCAGAGGAGGCATGGAGGGAATTTGTGCTATTTTCTTTTTCTTAGGACTTGCAACCTTACCTTTTGGAGATTTGTATGTTTTATTAAATTTAGCTCCGATTATTATCACGGCATCGGGAGCCATTTTGTTAAAAGAAAAAGTAGGTTGGAGAAGATGGAGCGCAGTGTTAATGGGATTTACTGGAGTATTAATTGTAATTAATCCAACTAAACTTGAATTTGGGTTTGCGTTTGTGTTTCCTTTATTAGCTGCAGCTTTTATTACTTTGAGAGACACCTATACGAAAAAGTTTGAACAAAGATATGACAGTATCCAAGTAGCTTTTGTCACTGGATTCATGGTGACAGTTGTTTTTGGCATTTACATGCTGTTTCATTTTAAAGCTATTAAGCTAGATGATATTTTTTATATTTTTATATCGGCAATTTTATTATCGTTTGGTTATATTTTTGCCGTAGCCACTGTTAAAATTGCCACTATTTCTTTAACTTCAACTTTTAGATACACAGTTATTATTTGGGGAATTGTTTACGGGTATTTATTTTTTGATGAAATTCCATCTCATAATATGATCATAGGATGCATTGTTGTAGTCTTGAGCGGTCTATTTATTATTCACCGCCAAAAGAAAATTGGAATTATTGATTAGTGACCTGGAAAATTAATTAATTTATGGGTCTTGTACCCATGTTGTTGTAACTTTTTATTTCCTGGAAGATCAAATAAATCAATTAAGAATACAAAAGCACTTACTTTGGCTTTGCACTTTTCTACTAATTTTGCTGAAGCTAATGCCGTTCCACCTGTAGCTATTAAATCATCAATAATAATGATCTTATCTTTTTTATTTAATGAAGATTGATGAACTTCAATAGTATCTGTTCCATATTCTAATTTAAATTTTTGAGAAACGGTTTTTCCTGGTAATTTGTTTTTTTTTCTAATGAGCAGCAAGGGTTTA
>Ga0181555_1004394_pt1 | contig 10855 bp, 9 predicted proteins | sample 011ome_15_FD_145601 | JGI IMG/M metagenome (GOLD analysis project Ga0181555, IMG submission 145601) | Coastal salt marsh microbial communities from the Groves Creek Marsh, Skidaway Island, Georgia - 011504AT metaG (spades assembly) | ecosystem: Environmental > Aquatic > Marine > Intertidal zone >...
AAGAGGAAAATAATCACAAAAGGAAACTCTTCTTTATATTCTATACATAAAAAGAGACGATGATGGCATCGAGAGCACTCGCACGATCGGTCGCGAAACGCTTCGCGATCAACAGAGGAGGAGAAACGATTATTCGACCGTTCGCGGCCATCGCGGCCTCGGACTTGGCGCCGGTGTTAGGCCAAGACGAGAACAGCGTCTTTTTGAAATGGAGCTCCCCGGAGACGCAGAACTTTACGCACAGAGGGATTTTGGCGCAAGACGAGTGCAAGGTTTGTGCGACTTTTTTTACATAGGTTTGGAGAGAAAGAGAGAGAGAAGAGAGTGAAGGCGATCTTTTCTCTTCCTCTCTCTCTTTCTTTCTCTCTCTCTTTCAAACTCTGTTCGTCAGAGGGAAGAGAATGGAAAAGTTGGATCGAATTTTTAACCCGATCGATCAACTTTTCTCTCTCTCTTTCTCTCTTTCGGCAAATCATTTCCACGCATCACTCACGCGGGCAATACTCTCTTCTCACTTCTTATTCTCAACGCTATCTCCTCAGGTCACGACTTTACCGTCTGGTTTACGCGTCGCCACGGAAGCGACGCCGTATAGCGAAACGGCCACCATCGGTGTCTGGATTGATGCCGGATCGCGATACGAGTCCAAGGAGACGAACGGCACCGCGCACTTCCTGGAACACATGGCGTTTAAAGGCACCGCGAAACGAACGGCGGCGTCTTTGGAACAGGAGATTGAAGATATGGGTGGACACTTGAATGCGTACACGTCGAGAGAACAGACGACGTATTACGCCAAGGTGTTGAAGAAGGATATCGGCAAAGCGGTGGACATCTTGTCGGACATTTTGCAAAGATCGGCGTTAGAGCAGAGAGCGATCGAGAGAGAACGCGGGGTCATTTTGAGAGAGTCAGAGGAAGTGGAGAAGGAAATCGAGGAGGTTTTGTTCGATCACTTGCACGCGACGGCGTTTCAGCATACCGGGTTGGGTCGAACCATTCTTGGCTCAGCGGATAACGTGAGAAAAATCACGAGAGAGGATTTGGAAAAGTACATCAAAACGCATTACACGGCGCCTAGAATGGTTGTAGTCGGAACTGGCGCGGTTGATCACGATCAGTTGGTGAAATTAACAGAGTCTGCGTTCAAAGATTTGCCGACGCAAGGCGTCTCCACCAAGGATGCCATCACGTCCGACCCGGGACACTTCACCGGTTCGGAAGTGCGAATCAGAGACGACGATATGAAAGTGACTAACTTTGCGGTCGCGTTTAAGGGTGCAAGCTGGACGTCGCCGGATGCAATGCCGTTGTTGGTCATGCAAGCAATGTTGGGTTCGTGGGATAAAAACGCCCCGGGCGCGTCGGATGTGACGTCGAAGTTGGCGCAAATCTTTCACTCCAACGACTTAGGAAACTCTTTCATGACTTTCAACACCAACTACTCCGACACTGGTTTGTTCGGCGTACACGTAGCGACGGAGAAGAACGATGCGCTGGACGACGTTGCGTTTGCCGTAATGCGTGAGTTTCAAAACTTGATTTACCAAAGCCAACCGGAACACGTGGAAAGAGCGAAGCAAGCTTTGAAGGCGTCTCTTACTTTGCACCAAGAGTCCTCCACGTCGTCGAACGCGGAAGAAATTGGTAGACAATTGTTGACGTATGGCAAGAGAATGACGAGAGCGGAATTATTTGCGAGAATTGACGCGGTAAACGCGGAGACGGTGAAGGAGACGGCGTGGAAATACATTCGGGATCAAGAGTTGGTGATTGCCTCCATCGGCGCGACGCAATTCCTCCCGGATTATAACTGGTTCAGATCCTCCACGTACAATAACTTCTATTAATATACATATACCATCAATACTTGCATTCATACTAGAAAAAGTAAACAGAAGAAAAACCCAGCATACCGCAGTACGTATTTGTTCCTATATTTTGATTAGAAGTCTCTCTTTTTCTCTCTCTTCCCAAGCCGTGGAAGAAGGAAAACGCGCGACGGTGAAGTCGTAGTAAATACTTTCGATATAGTTAGTTTAATATATAATAATAAATGATTTTACAAGGGGTGTGTCTTTCTCTTCTATCAGTGCTTCTTATGGCCGTCTTCGTCGTCATCGTGGTGGTCGTCGTGTAAGAAATGCGGTTCGTGTCCGTAAATCAACGTCTCGCCGTCGTGGTAAAATCTATACATGACCCAAAACCACATCAACCCACCCATGGCGGTTCCTAGAATTTTATGCACCGGCGCGGCCGGGTGAATGGTTAACCCTTCGTGCGTCACGCCGCCTTCGCCTCCAGCTGAACATAATACGAAAGATTCATCAGAGAGGAGCGCGTTTGAAAGAGAGAGAGAGAGAAGACGACGTCAGTCACACGGCAAAGCATAGTACGCACAGAAGGAAGAAAACCAAAATCAAACGATCGATTTCCCTTCAACTCTCTCACGAGAAGAAAGAGCAGAGGAAAGAAGAGTAAAGAGATAAAAAAAAACGCACCCATCCCTCTCTTCTGCGCGGTCGTTGCCAGTTTCGACGTTCTCGTTCTGCTGCTGCTGGCGAGCGCTCTTTCGGCGAACGTCACCGCGCTTCGTCTCAACATGATGAAGATGGTTTGTTTTTATTTGAAGAAATTTGACACAAGTCGTTCACTTCTTTTTCTGTGTTTTCTTCGCTTCACCACTGAAAAGTCGTTCGAGAAGAAGAACGAACGCGTGCATTTCTACGATCGCGCTTAAAACCGCTCCGTTTTTCGCCCCAAGTCCCATTATTTTTGGTTTTATTTTGACCTCTCGTATATCACAACTTCGGCGGGGAAAAGAAGACCCCGAGAGAGAGAGAGAAGAATACGAGAGAGAAAAGAAGAAGGAGAAAAGCGCGCGTTGCGACTTTTATTACCGCGTCGTCGATCTCGTCGTCGTCGTCGTCGTTTCTTCTTCTTTTGTCTTCTTTCCTCTGCGTTTTGCGAGTAGTAGTTCGTAAACGAAACAAACGCGAGGATAAAAACGGACGACGACGAGAAAAGCTTTCAGTTGGTCGTCGCTTTTTCGCGTATTTTTTCCCCGCAAAAAGAGAAGACGAAGAAGGGGAGAACGAGGTTGCACGTGGCTAAAAATGATGTCGTCGCGAGTATATCCCGAAGAAGAAGGAGAAAAAGAAGAAGAAACGACGACGACGACGGAGTTGTTGAGCGATTATTTCGGTCACTACGTGGTCGCGTCGAAGAAAAAAAACAGCGGACGAAACTCAACAACAAAAGGACGAGTCTCCTCCTCCTCGACGAAAACGTCGTCTCAAAAAAATCTTCTCGGACGCAAAGAAATATTCGCGGCGCATAAAGAGGATAAGGCGAAAGACGTGTTCATTTGCGAAGGAGAGCAGACGAGGAATCGAGGGTCGTACACGTTTTATAGCTCGAAGAACTTACCGAAACCGTTCGCGAGTGTTGGAGGGACGTTGCGCGCGGCGACGAGAGACGAGTTGAAAGCGTGGCTGGAAAAGATGAACTTGGAAGGCGCGGTTGTTGAAAACGACAAAGATGAGACGCGAGCCGTTTATATGCACGAAAACGGTGGCGAAGATCATAAACGATTAGAAAATGCTCGCGTGGTGAACCCAAGGGCGAAAACGGGCATTCCTCCTCAAGGGATAGCGTCAAATTTGGCATATTCATCCGCGGTGCATACGGTAAAAGAATCTCACGAGAGAAAGATGACGGAGAAGCGTCTGAAACAGCGACAAGAGGAAGAAAGAGAAGCAGAAGAGGATGCCGAAAGGCAAATAGGACACAAGATGCGAAAAAAACCAAAGACGGAACCAAAATTCGTTTCCATCAAATACCCTTCTCCGACGACAAAGAAGCTGCGACGAGGAAGCAAAGATGCCGAGAATGAAGATTTTTTTGGGCATCGCGAAGATCCGTTCTTGCGCACGATTGCCGGTGACGAGAGCGACGACGACGGCGACGACGACAACAACGACGGCGACGACGAGAATAACGATACAAACAACAACGACAACAACAACAGTATCAAAGTTGTTCAATTTAAAACAGGAGAAGCAGGAGGTGACCTTCGTCATACATCGGATGTTGACAACGGCGGTGGCGCGTTCGACGAGAAATTTTCTTACGACTCTGATATCATGAACAGCCTTGCAAATTTCGATGAACAAGAGCTTAACGACTTGGATTGCGGAGAATTATCGTTATCACATCGTCGATTTTCCTCCTACGAAGAGATTAACGCGCCCTCCATTGCGTCAAAGAAAGATATGGAGGAAAATCCGTTCCACAAACGATCCGGTTTCTATCTTCGTTCGCGGGTATTGAATGAGAGAGGTATTTTTGCAATCATCAAGGAAAGAAAAGAGAACTCGAACGGTCATTACAATTATAACGTTTCAGATGAATTGCGTGGATTGTGCGAGCCGTCGTGGAACCCTCCGTCATTTAAAAACGCCGCGGACGCGAAGGCGTGGTTGGACGAAGTTCTCAAAAAAACCCCGCTCACCAAGAAAGAGCGCAAAGATCTCGAGGAAGCTTCGGAGCAAGACGTGAACGCGCGCATGGCTCCTGACCCCGTGATGAAAACGTACAAAAACGGATACGAAAAAAACATCCGTAAAACGATGTCTAGAAACGACACCAACGCCGCCACCACCACGACCAACAGAACTCACGCTGGAAAGAAAAATGGAAAAATTTGCGGTGGAGTTGCTGAAAATCAAAGGCAAAATTTGCAAGCCTCGTTCACGTGGACGATGCAAAGAGCAGACGCGTCTACGGTCGAAGCACTTCGCGACATCGCTCGAGGTATCGTCACCCGTCTCAGTTCGAACACGTTACCTCCGGAACGCGCTGTTTCTGCACTGGACGCTTTAAAAGATGTCGATATGAGTCTCGAACTGTTAGAGCTCTCTCCCATCGCATCCGCCGTAAGCGCTATTGCCGAAGACGATTGTAGCATGACCAATGAGGCGAGACAAACAGCGAAAGAGTTGTTACAAAGTTGGAAAGAAGCAGCTCAACGAGGTGTGAAAGCGATCGAGAGCAGAATCCAAGCGAGCGAGCAATACTTGATGAGATCCGGGATCAAGAGATCATCCGAATGAGTTGGGGTGAGATTTTAAAATAAAAGGAAAGTACAAACAAAAATACACCCGAGCGTGAGTACCTTAACCAACATCTGTTTATTTTTGATATTCACTTTTGAAAACTACATGTATATAACTGAAGATGAATTACAACGCAACCATAGTGCGAATTTCTTTCAAGACCAAGCGAGTGAGTAATAATCCCGCGACTAAATCAGCCGTGTAAAGCATATAGAAGACGTTGTTCCAATCATTCGTTCGACTAGAAATGTACCCAGTCAACATCGGTCCGATTGCCGCCCCTATCGATCCCGTACCATCAATAATCGCCGTCACCGTCGCTAGCGCCTTCGCGTTACCTTTTAAACTTTCGTGTGTTCCTAAATCCGCGGATACTGCGGTCGTAATGAGCGCGTATGGTCCATTCACTAAAACCCCCGCCAACATCATAAATCCAATATTCACGTTCATCGATAAAGATCCGTACTCTCGGTACAAATACAAAACTGGAATAGACGCGTACACAAACCCGGCGGAGACCATGGAGCGAGCGTTATATTTATCGCTCAAATATCCAGCTAAAATACCTCCAACGACACCCCCAATATCAAAAAGTGTCGATAACTCGCCCGCTTTTGCTGCCGATAAATACTCGCCACCAATTTCCGTTCTTTCGATGTAGAACGGAAGCCAATAAAGAAACGTATACGCGACGAGTTTGGTGAAGAACAAACACAGCGAGAACGTCACGACGCCAGGAATTCTGAGCGCCGCTCTAAATCCAACCGCCTCGCTTTGGTGTCTCTCCGCGAATCCTGAGCGCGATGACCCGCCTAATCCAGGCGTCGACGCTCTCTCGTCGTCCGAGGACGCCATGGAGGACATCGATTCACCTCCACCAGCTGCTGACGTCAACGCAATTCTATCTTCGCTAATATCCCCTCCTTCTTGGTGCGATGACGTGTCATGCGGTGACGCGTGTCCCGCATCCTCGGGATCGACGACTAAAAACAAGTTAATCACGAGGCCGCTTACCGCCATCAAGATGCCGGGGATAATAAACGACATACCCCAATTCGAGTCTCTCAAACATCTCGCCGCAATCAACGACCCAAGAATGTTCCCCACCGACGTGTGCGCGTTCCATATACCCATGATCAAACCTCTTTTGCTCTTTCCAAACCAGTTCCCAACCACAGACACGACCGAAGGCCACCCGGTTGATTGAAACACCCCGGCCATAATCTGCACCGGGACGAAATAATACATCGAGTGAATGTCCCAAAAATACGCCATACCGAACAAGCAGACGAAAAAACCAGACCCAATCATTCCAATGGTTAAAAACTTCCTCAAATCCATCGAATCGCCGATGTGCCCGGAAAAGAACATCCCGATGGAATACGCCGCCAAGAACGAAACGTCGATCGAGCCTAACAAAGAGTTCCCGTCCGGGCCGCTAAACGGTTCCCACCCGTCTCTCCCTAACTCTCGTTGCGTCGAGTCTGGATTTAAAACAGATTTCACAATCGAAGGCGGTTTCCTCGTCGCGTGATACATCGTGTAACTCAAGAATGTCAAACCTAACACCGACCATCGATACTTTTCGATGGAGAAATTTTTGCCTCCGTTTCGATTGATTAAATATCGAGTCCCGACCGGGAAATTTTTCTTCATCATTCGTTCTGTTTCTAAAACTCTCTCTTCCTCTTCTTCTTCTTCTTCGCCTGAGGAGGACGCCGATACACCGTCTTCTTCTTCTTCTTCTTCTTTGTCTTCTTCTTTGTCTTCTTCTTCCAACAACAACAACGAAGAACCTCTTCGTCTCTTCACTCTACTTCTTCTTCTCGATGATTGTAAAAAAAGAAGCTCTTCTTCTCTTTCTTCTTGGTCGTCGTCGTCGTCGTCTGATGAAACTCCTCTCGTCGCAGCCCCCCCTTTGCGCGTCGTCGTCGTCGTCGTCGTCGTCTTCGTGTTTCTCCCACCAAATCCGAAAATGATGACGAGAGAGCGCGTTGTGTGTTGTCTGTGTCGAAAGCGTGTTATTAATGTGAAACGTTTCGGTTTCGGGGGCTCCTTTTTTTGTTGTCCTGTCTGTGTGTTTTCGCGGCTCTGAATCGCAGACGGAGAAGAGATGAAATCTCTTTTTTTGTTTCGGTTTCTCTTTTTTTTCGAGCAGAAAGAGAGAGACAGAAGAGACCTCGCTGGCTCGTTCTTATGAATGAACGAAGGGAAGAGAGAGAGAAACGAGCGCCGCCTTTGCCTCGTAAAGGACACTTTTTTATCCTTCTTTCTTCATCGACCTTCTTTTTATTTACTTCATTAGAGAGAGAGACAGAGAGAGATATAACAGAGACCCGAAAGAGAGTCTTAATTCACTAACTAAACACACACAAAGAGCAAATGACGACATCGATGGCATCATCATCCTCCGCTTTACTGTCCTGTTCTTCCAACGTGGTTTCCTCGAGAAGAAAAAATTTGACGACGACGACAAGCAGGCACTCGAGAAGAGGAAGACAAAATGTATCCGTGCGAGCGGAAATCATCGAAACTTCCCCGGGGTTGCAAGAATTGTGCAAGTGCGAGATTCCTCCGCACATTGGACGCGTGGATTTCGTGAAGCAAATGTACCGATGGGCGGACATGACGTACACCGACGGCGGTTTGGCGACGTTCGGGAAGCGAATGGAAATTTCGGCGATAAATGAAAACCAAGCGGGAGAAACGAACGGGTATTTGATAAGCGTGTTCGACTTTAAAGACGGTGAAGAGCAAGTGGTGGCGGAATTAATCTGTCAGATGGACCAAACGTTGATCCAAACGTACGATACGATTTTACCGCCGTCGAAACCAGGAGATATCGAAGGGATTAAAAAGATGAACCGCAGCGGTAAGGATGAGTTCATCGAGGGCGAGTTTTTCGTGATTTCGAGAAAGCTTCCGACCGATGAAACTGTCGGATCTGTTTTGAAGGTGATGATTAAGAGGATGATGTCCGCTATTAACGCGTATTACGCGTTTGGAAGTCCGTTTTCTGAGGAGTTTTAAGGAGAAGAAAGCGAGAGCAAAAGAGAGAGAGAGAGACAGAGAGAGTTTTTACACATATTAGGGACTTGTTTTCATTCGTACTATTATAATATACTTTACTATTTCAACTACATACCACTACTAGGACGACTACCGCTACTATATACTACCGCGCGTAACTCTCTCTACAACTCTTCCTCAATCAACTCAATCTTCGGGAGCGGCTCTGGCGCCGCTCTCATTTTCTTCACTCTTTCGCAGAGCGCTCGAAACGATTTCGGCTCGTTCACGGCCAACTCCGCTAAAATCTTCCTGTCCAAACAGACGTTATCAACCCCAATCCCTCGCATAAACTCCGCGTATTTCACCCCGTGTTCGCGACTGGCCGCGTTGATCCTTACGATCCAATCCTTCCTCGCCTCTCGTTTCTTCGTCCGTCGATCTCTGTATTGATACTGCAAGGCTTTTTCCACTCTTTGGTTGGCCACTCGGAAACAATTCTTCGCTCGGCCTCGAAAACCTTTCGCCAGGGCGAATATTTTTTCTTTTCTCGTCATTTAAATGACTCACTCAGCGTGGTGGTGCTTGCGCGCGCGTTCTCTTTTTTCGCGCGTTCTCTTCGCGTTTATCCTCCTCTTCAAAGTTTGCTCGTTGTTGTTCAAAAGTGAAGATTGGAGATTTGATTGGAAGCTCTTCTCTCTTTCGTGCTGTTTTCTCGAAAGACCGAAATTCTCCTCTTCGGGCTCCCCATAAAAATTTGCCCACGAAAACCACAGAGTGCGAACATTTTACCACACAAGAACACATCACACATAAAATACAATGGGCATCAGTCGCGACTCGCTCCACAAGAGACGCGCCACGGGCGGTAAACTCAAACCGTGGCGAAAAGCTAGAAAGTGCGTCCCGTTTTTACGTTCGCGCGTCGTCGTACTTGTATACTTTTTTTTTCCTTTCGCGCAAAAGTTTTTGGACGCTTGTGCGATTTAGAGGAAAGATGATGGTTTCCTCCGTGTAAAAAAAAGAGGGCTTCGCATTCGAAATGCGCGCGGTTCGCGTCGATCGGTCGCTCAGACGCGCGTGAAAGTGGTCGAAATGAATGCGCGCGCGTTTGATTCTCGCGTTTACGTCTTTTCTCGATGGATTGTGCGCTCGCGGAGTGGTCGTCTTTCTCTCTTTATTCATCACCATCGCGCGACGCGCTGGAAATTTTCGGTTTTGGCTTTCTGTCGTGCTCTCGCTGCTTTTGCTCTCTTCCTGAGGGCCAAGCTCTCGTTTATGCGCGTATGTAATAATATACTAACCAACTCTCTCATCATCATCATCATCATCTACAGACACGAACTCGGACGACAACCGGCGAACACGAAGCTCGCGGCCGCGAAGGACGTTCGACAAGTGCGATGCAGAGGCGGCAACATCAAGTTTCGCGCCTTGCGTCTCTCCGATGGTAACTTTTCCTGGGGTAGCGAAAACGTCACGAGAAAGGCGAGAATTGTCGACGTCGTGTACAACGCGACCAATAACGAATTGTTGAGAACGAAGACGTTGGTGAAATCGGCTGTCGTTGCCATCGATTGCGCGCCGTTCAGAGCGTGGTACGCGCAACACTACGGGAAGAAGATTGGGGTCAAGGAGCGCGCCGGGCAGTTGACGGAGTCGGAGGACATCGACGACGTGAAGAGATCAAAGAACGTTCAATCGAAGCTTTCAACGAGAAACAAGGGTCACGAAGTCGCGAAGAACGTCAAATCGCAGTTCCAATCTGGTAGATTGTTTGCTTTGATCACGTCTAGACCGGGTCAGTGCGGACGCGCGGATGGGTACGTTTTGGAGGGAAAAGAGCTTGATTTCTACGTCAAGAAAATGCAAAAGAAGAAGCACGCTGCGGCAGAAGCTGCAGCGGCCAAGGCGTCTGGAGCTTAAAGAGTTTTGACACGGTAAGAGAGAGAGAGAGAAAGAGGTAAATCATATATACGACTTCTAGTAGAATAAGATAGCATTGTTTAAAAATAATATAAATACGTAAAGTAAGTTCAACTTTCCTTTCTTAACACGCAAAGAATGCGAGCGCGGCAGTTGCCGCGATAAGTTTGACGACGCTCAAAAGAGGTGACGTAGACGCAGGTGGCGGTGGCGATGGTGGTGGCGATGGTGGCGGCGATGGTGGTGGCGATGGTGGCGGCGCCAAGGCTGTGATCGTCGTCGGTGCAACGATATTAGATACGGCCAAACCAGCAGTATTTAATTCGTTCTCCATCGTTGTCACATCGGTTACGACCAATTTCGTCTCGAGAGCTGTAGTATCGGAAAATGTGGTCGCTTCCACGGTAAATTCGACTTTCAACACAGAATCGACTGCCGAAAGCTTTCTTCGACCAGCAGTAACATCTACAACGGACGTAATCGTAATCGCGGCAGAATCGACGCCTAAATACTTTGCCATTCCGGTTTTGAAATTAGTTTTTTTATCGTCGTCAAACTCAGCCGCGCTGTAGCCGGTGAGCTGCATTTCCGCCTGCACAGCCGCGGCGGCCGGAGGAGGAGGAGATGGCGGCGGAGGTGACGGAGCGACAGAGCATTCTGCAGTAGTGAATGTTCCTGCCAAACACGAACTCGTGCCGGAAACAGTATAGCCGGTATTGCAGGTAGGCTGACACGTAGAACCACTCGCGAGTGTCGACGTGCAATCACCCACGGCACCATTTACTGGCGCCGCCGAAGCGTCG
>Ga0181555_1004411_pt1 | contig 10824 bp, 6 predicted proteins | sample 011ome_15_FD_145601 | JGI IMG/M metagenome (GOLD analysis project Ga0181555, IMG submission 145601) | Coastal salt marsh microbial communities from the Groves Creek Marsh, Skidaway Island, Georgia - 011504AT metaG (spades assembly) | ecosystem: Environmental > Aquatic > Marine > Intertidal zone >...
AGAAGATGCATTCGCGATCTCTTCTTCTCCGTCAAATTCGTCGTCAAATTCCAAAATCGTTGTCCTCCTCCTCCTCCTCCTCCTCCTCGTCGTCGTCGTTGTTGTTGTTGTTGTTGTTGTTCTCTGGTAAAGCCACCACCACTTCTCGTCGTCGTCGTCGTCGTCGTCCTCGTTTTCGCGGAGAGAGGCGAAAAAGGAGGAGGCGAAGGAAAAGTAGACATCGTTCTGTTTTTTTGTCTCTGCGTTTTTTGTCTAGATGCGCGGGTTTTCTTCGTTTTCTTCTGTCTGTTTGTCTTCTTTTTTTGCAATAATGGATTTCTTTCTTTTTGATTCTCTGTGCTCATGCCATCTCATGGCACGACGACGACGCTTCTTCATTCATTCATTCACTCATTCACTCATTCATAAAAAAAAGCGTTCGTTGGAAGAAGAGTGCGCACGCATCATCATTAATATCATCTTCGATATCGTCATCATCATGACATCGATCTCTTCGCCCTCTGTGTCCTCTCAAAGCCGTTTTCTTCATCTTTGTCTTCTTCAGACGACCCCTCAACAACAACGTCGTCAAAGTCGTCGTCAAAGTCTTCCTTTCGCCGTGGTGAGTGACGACGCGACTTCGCCCGGAGAAGAAGAAGGAGGAGGAAGAGGAGGAGGTTTTAGAAATTCCAAAGCGTTCGAGGCGTTGCGTGAGGCACAGAAGCTGCGAGAAGTAGTAAAAGAAGAAGAGGAAGAGGAGAAGAAAAAGACGAAGAAGAAACCGAAAAATCCGTTCGAGGAAACGACGCGGCGAAAACCCAGTACTTCTTCTTCTTCTTCGTCTTCTTCAAAGACGTTTTCCTTCGTCAAAAAGTCGGTGGACGTGTCCAAGTTACCGAGTCTCCGAGACGCGGACGTTGTTTTGAGACGATTCGACGACGAACAAAGGAAACGCGTATCCTCGTCTTCGTCTTCTTCGACAACGACAACGACGACGTGCGCGGAACGCTCGCTTGGCAACGCCGTTCGCACACTTTCGTATAACTCGGAGACGGTTATGTTTGGTATCTGCGCGCAAACCGGTCGAGAAGGCATCGATGCCTTGAAAATTTGGACGGAGGAGTTGAACCTTCCCAAAGGAAAGTTGCACGGTTTAGACACGGATGGGATTCCGAAACCGATTCCAAGCGAGGCGGTGTTTATAAAGTACAACTCTTTGTCCGGCGACGCGTTTTGTAGCGAGTACCACGGCGAGTTTAGAGGTGTCCTTTTTACCCCAGTCTTGAACGACGGGGTGTTTAGACAGTTTGGTTATTTAGATCTTTCCTTGTTCGACGATAACAACGACGCCGACGTTAGATTTTAGTTTTGTAGCATTAGTACACTTTTTTGGCTCGCACTACTCTCTCTCTCTATTTTGGTCGTCTCGGTCACTACTTATCAGTCGCTGCTGCCGCTGCGGCCGCAGCCGCTTTCTTTGTGAGATTTACTATTTGATCCTTGATAGCTTTTCGATCGTACGCAGGTTCTTGCCATTCGATTCGTACTTTACCTAGATTTTGACCTCCCATTCGTAGGCTCACAGTCATCCCAATAGAGTCGATTTCACACATTTCCGCCTTCATATTCTTCTCATCATCACTGCTGCTACTACTATTGCTACTGCTGCTACGAATTAAATTCATATTCTCATCTCCGAAAACCACCATCTTTACGATATCCAGCGTACTCTCCGCGTGGTCTTCGTTCATGTGTTTGCACACCGGCGCCGAAAATTTTCTCACCGGGTCGACTTTCGCGCTTTGGTAGTCCGACGCCCCGACGGTAGCCGCGCGGCCAAACCCACCGACGTACTTCACTTCTTTCAACTCGGTCATTTTGAACCAACTGAAATCGCCAAAATCCACCCAGAACGCATCCGGGTGATGCTTTAAATATATCTCTCGCGCTTTCGCTCTCTCTTTTTCGTCTTCGATTTTCTCCACTGAGCCGACGAGCGTCGCGCGAGCAGCGTCTGGTCTCATGCCACCACTCTCCGCGCAAAAAAGTGACGCTCTCTTATTCTTCAAAAGGTCCCTGGTGTGCGAGGAGAGTTGCGACAGCGCGAATATCGGTAAGCCCGCGGCGGCGGAGGAGCGCGTTGAAACTCTCTCGCTTCCTTCTTCCACATCTTCTTCTTCTATCGCAAACGCGGCGAAAGAACCCACCGGATAGGAAGGATCATCTTCGCGCTCCTTTTCTCCGTCTTTCGTCGTTTTCGGGTTCGTCGTTGAAGAGGAAGAAGAAGAAGAAGACGCTATCGTGCACAAAACGCCACCGAACCCGGTAAAACTCGCGTTGCTCACCAGCGTTCTGCATTCCGCGGCGACCGATAACCGACGACTCTTGTGCGCTTGCAACACGGAGAGAATCTTATCGAACGTTTTCCCTTCCTCCTCCTCCTCCTCTTTTCCCTTGCTCTCGTTTTTCATGGTGGCGTTCGTCCGAGAAGCAAACGACGTTTTCGTCGTCGTCGTCGTCGTCGTTTTCGTGCTCCTCCTTCTCAAAGAAGAAGAACAAAAAGAAGAAGAAGAAGAAGAAGAAGAAGAAGAAGGCAAAGCCGTCCCACGCGTCGACGACGTCGAGAAAAAGAGCAGTCGCGAGGAGGCGTTCATAGAAGAGAGCAGCGTCCGAAAAGGCGTGTGCGTGCGCGTGTGCGCGACGAGGGGAGAAGAGTGTGGAGGAAGGAAATGACGTCTCATCAGGAAAAATAAAACTTCTGTCTTTGTAATGAAACAAGTACACCACAAATCACTCTTTGCACCGTGCACTTTGAGTAAAAAAATGACGACAACACCATCAACATCAACAACACCATCAACATCAACACCAACGTTCTCGTTCTCTTCTTTCCCGCGAGTGCATCCTGTGGATTGGAACCTTCTCGAGCGAGTGCCTTCGCCGGAAGATATCGTTCGTTTACACGACGTGGACGGTTTAGAATTGATTGTGGAAGACATAATTCGAGGCGATTTCTCCTCTTCTTCTTCTTCTTTTCTTCCTCCTCTTCCTCGCGACGAGAACGACAATAACGGTGACGACGATGACGACGAGAACAAAAAGAAAGCAAAGTTAAAGGAGAAGGCGTTTCGATTGGCGCAGCTTCTGGTGGAGTATTTGCTCTTCGTGCAAGACGTTTTGGTCGAACGGAAAACCGCTTCCCAAATTGAAAACGACAAGTTAAAGACAGAATTGGAAGTGTGGGTGAGAAGAGCGAAAGAGGAACGGGAGAAGAGGAAAGCGCTGCAAAATACAACGCGAGCGAATAAAAAGGAAGATGAGAAACAAGAAAAAGAAGAAGAAGAAGCGGGAGTGGTTGTTGAAGAGTTGAAGGGAAAACTCAAAGAAACGATGGACGCGCTCGAACGCGCGCGCGCAGAGTTGGAGGAGTTTAAAAGACAACAAAAAGCCGCCGTCGCTGGCGGAAACGAAGACGAACGCGGAAACAGAAAAAGTGGAAAGGAGAACAGCGTAGAGGCCAATGGTGGAAAAAATAACGGTAGCAACGCCGCCGCCGCCGCCGCCGCCGCCGGAGGCGTAGATAAGACACAGTATTCCGGAAAGTTAAGGCAAGAGGTGAAAAATTTATTAGTTCGCGTAGGCGAAAGTGCGGGGAAGTTGAGCGATAGGAACACGGCGAGAAGCTTTGGAAAGCTTCAAAAAATTATCGAATCGGAGAGTAATTCGAGCGATAGGAGCGCCGCGGAAAGAAGAAAGTATCAGGAGACCAGTAGGACTTTGCACTTAACGCTTGTTAATGGTGAATCTTTCCAGGTGATATAAACCGGGTAAGATGGAAGGCCTTGGATTTAAAACACAGACAGCCGGGCTTCTTCTTTTTTTGCGCTTTGTGATCTATAATTAAAATTGCTGTACTATCTAAAATCTATTCTCGCGTGTTAAGTTACGACCTAATTAATAGTCATCACACGGAACATAATTGTGATTCCCGGTCCGAAAGCTAGGCGCGACTTTTGTAGACTTTTGAACGCCGCGTGCGTTCTCTCATCTTAAAATCTTCGTCAATTTTTTTTTCGGAAAGAGTTTCGTATACGCGCGTTTTAGACGCGAGAACGAAACTGAAAACCAGGAAACATTCAAAACACAAGAGAGAGCAAATCTCAAAGATAAACTTGGGTGCAAAAATTGCCCAAGTCATGAGATGTCGTCGCTCGTATGCGACAAAGAAGGTTGAAACGAAAACGCCTAATCCGCGAAGAAACGCGAGCGCGAGAAAGCCAACACTCCTGACGTTCAAATCCACGCGTTTTTGTTTTTGTTCTTCTTGTTCTTCTTGTCCTTCTTGTTGCTTCTCCTTCCATCCTCCGCGCATCGACAACGACGACAACGACGACGACAATGAAAAGTACGAAAGAAATATTGGAAACATCAAGACTGAAATAATTTCTCCGCAGAAAGTATCCAAGCCTAACAAAATTCCACACAAATACCAGTTGAACGAATCCATTCCAGTCATCCCAGCGGTGAACCTCAATCCATTAAACTTTACCCAATGACCTCCTCCATAAAATATTACTTGCGAGAACAGCAAACTCGCCACGCACGCGGTAAAAATACTTCCCGAGAGGAATATTGTCTTTTCTCTTTCTTCTTTTTCGTCTCTTCGGCTTTTGGACAGTGATGAATGACGCGCATCAGGGCGCGAAGTAGACGGAAATAAAGTCAGCATATTACCGATAGATTTAGAAGAGAAGTTCATCATATGCGCGCTGAGGAGTACAAACACTCCGCCGATGTGAGTTGAGTTTGTTAAGACTGCAAACACTGGCAGCAGCGTCCACAGAAAATCTCTCGAATTCAGTCTTCGCCTGGGACTCAAGCTTTCAAACTGGCGCGTCACCGGGAACCAAATCCAGCTGCACGCGAAAACTATTCGGGGATACCAAAGATTGTTTCTGTACGTGGCGCTAAATGCCCAAAAGATCCAAGAAACAGCCATCTCAAAATTTTGAAGATGGTGAGACATCGCAAAGCAAAAAGTTGCAAAGATCAACAAGCTCTCTCGCGAAGACGAAATTTCTTCAGTTGAATTCGTTTTCACCCACGTATCTCCGATGCGAGCTAATAACGCGTTGCAGATCATAGCTAGGATTGCGTTATAAATTACTCCATCTTTTGCGAACCTATTCGAGCTTACGAAGCTATCCCGTGGGTGCTTGTTCTTATGAAATCTCAATCTATCAATGCACGTTGACGCAAGTAAAGTCGCCACGAGATATTGATACATCTCTCTTTCACTCTCTATAAATGAATTGGAACATCTCGCGGCGAGCGACAAGAAATACACTACCACGCTCGCGACAAATAAGCAAGGAAACGACGTGAATGATTGCGAATTCGTCGCACTACTCGCACTCGTCGGCGCGACTTTTTTTCTTCGCCCAGTCTCAAATTTTGCGTCGGTGACGTCGGCTTTGGAAGTAAAGTACGCGATGCAGTACATGTATAACAAAAGAACGCCAAAAAAACCGATAACTCCAAATACCATGGAAAGCATTCCGAACGTAACCCACGCACTGCGCGTCATCGTTTGTGTTTCTCTCAAAAACGCAAGTCCCAGCTCTTTTTTTTTCTCGCGCGAGCCAGTACTCTCCAGTCGTGAAGTGTTCTGGTACCTACCATGCATTTCTTCGAGTCGAGTAAACGCCGACGTTTCAAAACGTTTCACGCGATGATACGCGTTGATGTACCTCCAAACCTGACGCACGTTCTGGTCGAGAGCGTATGCAAAAGACGCGCTACCTCTTTGTTCACCATTATTAGTATCGGCGTCATCCTTTTCATCGTAATGAAATAAGTTCCAAAGTTTCTCGTTTACCACGCCGAGCGAGGAAAATGGTATGGGAACATCCATGAGCACAGCAAGCGTAGGAACTAAATCTATTTGCAACATTTCACTCTCACTGATATCGTCGTCGTCGTCGTCGTCGTCTCTTTCAAAAACTTCCTTGATATTTCCGTGCGGACGATGCGCGAAGAGGAACGAATTCACTTCAACTTCGGAAGAACCGCCATGGTCACCTTCGTCGGTCATACCATGATCCCCGAAAACTAAAAACAGCGCGTTTTTGTAAACCTCTTTTTCTGTCTTCATATCATTCATAATGTTCCTAATATCTCTGTCGTTTTGTTCCAACTTATTCCTCATCTCTTTTGTTTTCGCACCGTACGTGTGGCCGACGTGATCGGCGCCAAGCATATGGCCAATCCACACGTCCCAATCTGCAACATTGCAATCAAAACTAGCGCTATCGTTGCTAGTACTACTACTACTATTATTATCACTATTACTACCATTCCTATTCTTTAGAGCCAACGCGTGCGCTTTCTTCCAAGAGTTGCGAACTCCCGTATCGACCGTTTCGGTATCTCTTACATTCATCGAAGGAAACGCTTCAAAATCAGTAAAATAGGAAGAAGAAAAAGAAGAAGAAGAAGAAATATTATTGCCATCGTCGTTGATTGATGGTGGGAATAAATCTGCCCACGTATCGTCGCCCGAAAACAGTATCCTTTTCTTCCCGTTCCGATGAAGTTGATGTATCAAATTGTCTTCCTCGAGCGTTTTTGAACTGAACGAATTCGAAACGTCAACGAACGTTGGAAGAGAACCGGTCAAGAGTCCTTTCAGCCGCTGCGACGTCGTCGTCGGTGCGTCCGCGATGAATTTAAACAGCAACGAATCGGACGTATCGCTATCGCTGTCTATATCGTCGCTCTTTTCCTTTCTCCATTTCCTCTTTCGCGCAGTTGCTCCTGCTCCTGCTCCTGCGGTGTTGTAATAGTAGTCTCGCAGCTCCGTCAAGCCATGGTTTTTGTTGCTCTCATCATCACTTTCTTCGCGTTTCAGAGCAGAATGTGACGCAGAGTTGGCGACCCAATCGTATCGCGCTGCGTCGATGATGAGCACGATGAGCTTATCGATTACTAGAGAAGTAGTAGTAGTAGTAGTGAAAGAAGAAGAAGAAGAAGAAGAAGAAGAAGCGTCCGTCGCGAAGCTTTCACCGGCGTGGCTCGACGACGACGACGATGATTTTTGCGCGAGTTCAACGCGCACGAATAAAAATCCTCTGGCGAATAATCCAACGCAGCACAGCTTCAAACATCCGAGACTCCCCAAAACGAGGAGGACGACGATGAAGTTCGTCCTCTCCCCGCCGCCGCCGCCGCCGCCGCCGCCGCGCGAGGACGAGGTGCTGCTGCGAGCTTTCATCTCTTCTTTTCTCTCCTCCTCTTTTCTATGCTAATGTTGTGTTCGAATAATGTTGTTTTTTTTGTCCCAACGGTTCAACACAACATAGAAAAGAAGGACGTTGAGAATCAAATTGAGATCAAAAATTTTTTTACTTGACCTTGATGAAACTTTATTTGCCGTCCCTCATAAAACGTACACAGTACGAGTAGGAGATAAAAATTCTTCCATCTCTCTCTACCATCTTTTCTTTTCTCCTCGAGCAACGCTTCCTCTCTTGTTACACGCGCGCGCACGTACTTACTACACGCGAACGCGCGGGGAACCACGGCAGACGCGTTGAGCATCTCGCGCGAAAGAGAAAAAAAAGGGCAGTTTGAAGAGAGAGAGAGAGAGAGAGAATTCTCCTTTCACGAAAAGACGCAGAAGAGAAGGAACTTGAAAACAAAAGTGAAACGAGGGCGCCCTTTGGAAATCGCGTCATGAGCAGCGGAAACTCCACCGCGCTTTTGAAGATTTCCGGTTCGCCGGAACCCGGAGAAGCGCTGAGAGCTATTCTGATCGGATCGATTCCAACCTTTCAGCAGAGAAAGAGAGCTTCTTCCAACGTTAAAAAGAAAAAGAAGGAAAAGACAAAATCGTCATCCTCTCCAAACGACGCTAAAGAAAGGGTCGACGACGCACAAAAAAATCATCCTCAACGTTCTACTTTTAGTACTATTGAAGAAGAAGAAGAAGAAGAAGAAGAAGAAGAAGACAAAGAAGAAGAAGAAGAAGCGCTCGTGTTAGAGTTCCAATGGTTTCGAACGACGAAAGGAGACGAGAGCGAGGAGGAAAACCTCGCGATCGTCGGCGCTACTGCTCCGATTTATCTTGTGAGGAAGGTTGATGTGGGTTGCCACATTAAAGCCGTCGCGACTTTGCGCTCGCAGTCGAGAGAAGGGATTGTTTTAGCCACGTTCACGGGAGAACTGGAAGCCGAAATAAAAGACGGCGATCTTCACCGAGGGAAAAAGAAAGTGAAAAAAGGAGGGAAAGCGTTTCTGGCTTCAATATCTTCGCCGTCGGAAAAGAAGGCCCTCGAGGACTCGTCTTCCTCCTCGAGGACGACGACGACGACTCGGACGGCAACCGCGACGCCGCCGACAACGAATGACTTTTCGAGCGGAAAATCGAGCGCAGTCGATGCTTCAATGGATCGAACGATGAGTAACAGCGCTGATGCCACGACAAAGACAACTTCGAAGACGATTAAAGCTTCTTCAGATGAAACTCTTTTGAAGAAAAAACGCGACTACGACGACTATATCGACGAATTATTATATGATTCTAACGATTCTTCGCAAGAAGATGACTACGGCGACTCTAGCACATACGTTGACGTTCTGCAAAAACTCAAGGCTTACGCGCGATTGCGCATCCGACACATGGGTCATTTTTCCAAGCTCTTGAGTTTTGCCGCGTTTGTAACTTTGTATTGCGCCATGCTGTATTTACAAACTGAGCCTGTTCTAAGTTACGAGGTTACATCTTCAGTATCTGGTCTCTTAAAGCCAAGGATCAAGCAAACGCAAGACATATACTACATGTACGATTGGTTATCCGAGAGCGTCGTTGACTCGATTTGGACTGATATACCGTGCGGCGACGGCATTTGCCAAGCGCCTTACGAGTTTCCCGCTTTTGGAAGATTTGGTTGTAAAGCGGATTGCGGCGTGGCGATAAATTTAATATCGCTCGTTATTCACATTCAAACTAAGTTTGGAAACTCTCCGGCACTGAGTGCTTTGGAACTCATGTCGCAAGTGACTTGGAATTTATGCTTGCAAGACCCGGGCCGAGTCGCGAACGATTTGCCTGATTTGTGTTGGTACGAAAAAGATCAAAAATTTACCGAAGTGAATACGAATACGCTCATTCGATTGAACGTCATCAGTGGTAACTGGCACTTTCGTCTGCGAGGCGATCATCTAGGTTTAGTCGCGGGTAAGATTTATCGGCTCGAAGAGAACGGTGACTTGGTCTTGACACCGACGGTTCCTTTGTGGCTGACTTGCACGAAGAACTCCTTGTTCAAAAACGTCAAAGCGAGGATCTCAAAGACAACTTCTTCGAATTCCGAAGGAAGGTTGTCATCGAGAATTTCTAAATCTGATTTCATGAGCGCGGACGAAAGCGTTCGCGCGGCGCCGCGAAGGCAGTTAGAAACTCGCTCATCCTCTCTCGACTCGACTTTCGACGAGAGAAGCGGAGCACAAAATGCGACGCGACCGCGATCTTCTTCTCACGACGAAAACGAAAACGACGAATTGTTTATTCAACAAGGAACCACAAAGATAGAGAAGAAGAAGAAGATTATGATGATGACGGATGGAGAAACACGAGATTTTATAGCGGAGAACATAGCGAGGAAGCGCGAAGGAAAGCGAATGATGGTCGAGAAGAAAAACGAAGAAAATTTCGCTTCTTCGCTTTCAAAATCTAGCTGGGAAGTCACGAACTCCAATTTTCATGACGCGATATCTGAATGCTTGTCAATGAACGAAGCTTCGCATCGAGAAGATGGCTTGTGCGAGAAAGGGATATTCGGTGCGATGCCGGATTGGGACACGCGTCTCGTGACGAATATGGTCTCGGCGTTTCGGGATCGCTCCGACTTCAACGCGGATATTTCTCGCTGGGATGTTTCGCAAGTCACGGACATGGAAAGCATGTTTGCCTCGTCTTCAAATTTTAATCGAGACATTTCGAGATGGGACACCTCAAAAGTAAAGGATATGCGATGGATGTTTCACAATGCGACGAATTTCGATCAAAATATTTACAACTGGAGCGGATATGCGGCAACTTCTCCGCAATCGAAAATGTTCGCCGGCGCTGACGCTTTCAACGAAAAATTTGCATGCATCGTCAAAAATCAAGTGAGCTCGTGTAAAATCAGCTCTAAAACACGCGATGCAAACTTATTGGAGAAGAAAATGAATTCATCCGAGCGTCCATCAGCGTCTACTAATAAGCAGCAAGGTAGAGAGCTCCTTCATTACCGCGGTGTATATAATGGTGACATTCATTTGAACACGGGCGAATTCGACTGTCCGTTTGAGACGTGCGTTCCGAGCGACATTGACTTTTGTCCGTGCTTCAACATAGAGTGTTGGGATAAAGTGCCGCCATCTCCACCTCCTTCGCCACCACCACTTCCTCCGCCGCCGTCCTCGCCGAGTCCGCCGCCTTCTCCTCCTCCTTCTCCTCCTCCTTCGCCGCCGCCACCGAGACCACCGCCTTCACCTCCACCATCTCCTCCGCCATCTCCGCCTCCCTCACCTCCACCATCTCCTCCACCAAGTCCTCCTCCCTCCCCTCCCCCTTCGCCACCGCCATCCCCTCCTCCCTCGCCTCCTCCTTCACCTCCACCAAGTCCTCCGCCCTCCCCTCCTCCTTCGCCTCCTCCTTCGCCTCCTCCGAGTCCACCACCTTCACCACCACCTTCACCACCACCCTCACCACCACCGTCCCCTCCCCCATCTCCTCCCCCATCTCCTCCACCAAGTCCTCCTCCGTCTCCTCCCCCTTCTCCTCCCCCTTCTCCTCCC
>Ga0181555_1004413_pt1 | contig 10821 bp, 9 predicted proteins | sample 011ome_15_FD_145601 | JGI IMG/M metagenome (GOLD analysis project Ga0181555, IMG submission 145601) | Coastal salt marsh microbial communities from the Groves Creek Marsh, Skidaway Island, Georgia - 011504AT metaG (spades assembly) | ecosystem: Environmental > Aquatic > Marine > Intertidal zone >...
GGATGTTATTGAAAATGATGGCTTCATCATCCCAAGTGTAGTTGAACAGTCTACAACTCAATGGTTTGAAGATTCAGACTCAATATTATATTGGTTTAAGGAAAATTATCTTCATGAATTGTTAGATTCTCGTAAAAATAAAAAAGTAGGAATTACTGATGCATATTCAAAATTTAAAACACACATGGAAGATATAGGAGATGGTCAATATGTCCCAACTAGAAATCGATTTGCACAAAGAATTAGGCAATTAGTTAGGGATGATGTAGAGCTTGAAATGGGTAGGGACAAACATTCTAACTATATCAGATACAAGCAGTTGGTGTAGGGGTGCAGATATAATCTTAAAAATTTTTTTTAAAAACTAACATTGAACAAAATTTTAAGGAAAATAATCTACACCTCTACACCTCTATTGCATTTTACTATGCCCAATCTTTACGCCAATTCTTTTTCAAATATCCATGGTCAATGAACCATGTTTCAAGTTCTTTTAGCTCACGTCGAATTATTCGACCTTGCTCTGCTCTGGCTTTAGCTTTTTCTCTTTCAATCTTTGTAAAGCGTCCATGTATAGTTTTTGAATCTGCTAATCTTCTCAAACCTTCCTTGGTCCTTGGGCCTGTACTAGCACCTCCGTGAAGCCTACATCGACCGACAGGTAGTTTAGCTGGACGTTGACAAGGTGTGCCTTTTCTAGTTTTTGCTTCACATCTTTTACCTGGCCATTTAGGGCCAAAACGCCAGGGTATCCCTTTTAAAAGGTTTCTTTTTGTTGTCTTTTTAAAATCACCTAACATGGGTTTTATTATAACAAAATTAATGTAAGCTTAATAGATATGGTAAACTTAGTTTAATATATTTACATTACTTAAAATAAAACCATGGACCATTGACCCTGGGGGGTTGTTTTTTGTTGTATCTTTTTTACTTGTAATTATTTAATATCTTACAACTTTTCCCCAAAGAAATTGTGAGGGACCATAACCAATTCTCGCGTCTTCTATTTTCAAGAGACGTGAAAAATCGATCATCATATTAACATTTGGACCATAAATTTCTATATATTTACAAAAGACATCTTGATCATCTGCTTCAACCATAAATTGAGATAATTTTAGAGGGCTAATAATTCTGTCAATAATATTCCATCTATAATTTTCTTTATTCATATTTTCTGTTAATCCCTCAGACTCTAACAAGATCTTCCACGAGCCAGCATTGAGAAACTTTTTTGATTGATTGATTAATCTTTGTACAAAGATAGATTCTTCATTTACTTCAGAGTGAGCAAAAGCCACCCCGATTTCATTAAGGACTTTAATACCTTTCTTAGAAACTTTTTCAATTAATGTACAAACATCGTCATCATCAATTGATCTCGCAATACTTGATATTTCAATTATATCAACACCTAAATCTGCGCATTTATTTATATAATCATCAACAGCTTTTCTACCACCTATTAAAGCAACGTCCATGACAGGATTACCTATAGAAACCATGACATTGAATTTTTTACATGTAGAAATAAAATTAATTAATGATTTTTCATTAATTTGAGCCGCTTGTTTTCCTGAAAGCTTTAATATGTCAACCATGTCCCCATATGCCTCAAGATAGTCTTCTATGGTTCTACCTACCAACACAGGTGATCTTACATAGTTAATACCTGTTTCTCTGGGTTTTTTATCTCTTTTAATAAATGGAAGATAAGGAAATGGTTTTTTGGACATAATATTCCTTTAAATTTTAGTTTAATTCGCCACCTAACCACCATGGCATATCTATCAACAATCCAATTAGACCATTCGGAAATTGGAGTGTCAACATGTACGACAGAAACCAAAGTATAACTAATAATACAAAAGAAATTATAATTGAGATTTTATAATCTCGCTTATCATGAAAAATAATAAATGCATTTATAAAAATGACGGAAGCAATTGGAAACCCTACAATATAATTCATTATTAAGTAACCTATAAAGCTTAAGTAATAGAAAAATTGATTATTAAAGCCACTATTTTGTTCATAAATATTCATATTCACAAATTTAACAAACGAATATTTTAATAAATGATGATTATTATAATTAATAATTTTTACAAAAAATATAATCGTCAAAAGTAATATTGAAACAACACATAGGCTAATAGGATATAAACTTGCCCTATAGTCCAAAGACGATATCAAAGAAATCATTAATATCGGTAAAACAAGTAAAATTAATACATAGTAAATTTGATTTTTTTTATTTTTTAATGAACTTGAAGTATAACTTTGTTTAAATTTTTGTCTTAAAAGCAATAAAATTGTTCCAAAACATAAAACTATAAGAATAATTGATACTGGTCTTGTAAGAAAAGTTAGTCCGTAAACAGCTTGTGTCTGATAACTTAGTAATTCAACTTTAGTGGAAAGAAAAAAACCTATCAATAAAGCAGGTCTAGACCATCCAAATGCCTTAAAAGTTATTCCAATTAGCCCAAAACCAAGTAATCCAATAAAATCATACCAATCTCTATTGATATTAAAAGTAGCAAAAAAAATTAAAACGATCATTACAGGTGCAAGTATATAATATCTCACCAGTGTTAATTTAGAAATATGTGAAGCAAATCCGATACACAATCCAGCACCAAGTATATTAGCAATTGCCAAAGACCAAATCATGAGGTAAGTAAGATCCAAGTGAGTGGTTACCATTTCTAAACCTGGTTCAATACCAATTAAAATAAAGCCACCAAGGAGTAAAACCTTATTTCCAGAACCAGGTATACCAAATAGCAATGTAGGGATTAAAGCACCTCCTTCTTTAGCATTGTTTGCAGATTCTGGTGCTATCACACCTCTTATATCTCCTTTTCCTATGTTCGAAGTATCCTTTGATGTTTGTTTTAAATGACTGTATGCAATCCAATCAACAACTGTTCCACCTAACCCTGGAAGTGCTCCAACCATACAGCCAATTGAAGAACAACGAAGTACAAGAAACCAATTTTTAAAAACATCTTTGATACCTCTAAACCAACCTTCTTCATTTTTTAATGCTTTTGCTATTGCTCCTTTAGAATCAAGAAGCCCAACAATTTCCGGCAAAGCAAATAAACCTAATCCCACAATTACGATTGGAACTCCCTCAACTAAATAAAGAGTACCAAATGTAAATCTTAGATCACCTGTAATGGGAGCTGAACCAATAGAACCAATAATTAAACCTAAAATACACGCAGTAACACCTTTAATAAAATTTTCGCCAGTTAATGCACCAACCATTAGTAGGGCAAGAATAATAAGTAAAAACTGTTCTCCAAATCCAAAAGCCATTATAATTGGTATGGCATAATAAATAGAAATAGATAATATTAATGCTCCAAAAACACCTCCCATTAGAGAGGAACAAAAGGCAGCACTTAAAGCTCTTGCAGCCATTCCTTTTTTGGATAAAGGAAAACCATCCATTATAGTTGCTTGAGAACCAGCAGTACCTGGTATCCCCATTAAAACTGCTGGAAATGTGTCTGAAGTAGTAGTAGGTGCTAAAACACCTATCATCATTGCTAATGCATAAGATGGTTCTAGACTATATACAAAGGGCAATACAAGCGCTAATCCAGAGGTTCCTCCTAAACCTGGTAATATGCCAACTATAAGGCCAAGTAAAGTGCCACCAAATAAAAATAAAAGGTGTGTTAATTCAAATAATTGAAAAAAAGCAGAGACAAACTGTTCCATATTAAAACATTCAATAACCGCCGTTTATAAACGGCGGTTATTTTTAAAACTTACTTAACTCTATAAGTAAATTTATGTTTCTTTAAAACTTTGTTAAGCTGTTTTTTTGTATTTTCAGAAAAAATAGTAGCCTTTTTTATGATAGCACCAGCTTCCTCACCAACAGTCAAAGGATATGGTCCTAATACCTTTTTTGCTTTTGCTTTGAAGTCAGGGTCATTCACCATTTTTTTTGCTGCATCTCTATACACTTTAACAATATCGTTTGGTGTATTTTCAGGTAATAACATTGATTTTGATGCTTGAGACCATGCAGCAGCAATTGAATAGAAAGTTTCCAAATCATCTCCAGATAATTTTTTACCATTAACTTTTTCGTACATCTCAGCAAATGTAGGTGCATTTGGAGCTAATGGATTCCTTGAAATATTGCCATTTGCGTCAACAAGTCCAAGTGTCATAATATCTAAAATTTTGCCTTTTTCAATTTGGGGCTTAACATTTTTTATATATTTAGCTGCACCCTGAGAATTAAGATGTATTTCTCCTCTTTGGAATGCTTGCCATGCACCTGATGAGGATAATCCCGGTATAGGCTTAGCTCCTTTGATACCAATTTTATCAAAAACCCAAATATGAAACAGATCAGCGGAAGCAGGAGTTTTTAAACCATATAAAACAAGTTTTCTCTTTTGTAATTTACTAATGTCGTGGGCTTCATCTATCAAATCGCTTCTAGTAAACCAATGTGTATTTTGAGGTAACAAAAGTACTGGTTTGTAGGAACTTAGGTTATATTTTACTAGAGGGTTACCTGTTGCCACATTAACAATTACGGATGTTGAGCAGCCAAAAATATATGTACCATCTGGTTTAGCATTTTTTTGAAAATAATTTGACCCTTTGATAGCGCCACCACCTGGAATATGCATAATCTTAATTGTAGGATTACCTGGTAGATATTTTGTTAAAAATGGCTCAATAAACCTAGAAAATCTACTTGTACCACCACCTTCTTTAAAAGGGACAACCCAAGTAATAGTTTTACCCGAGAAATCCACTTCCGCACTGACAACTGATGTTAGTGAGAAAAAGGACACGACAAATAGTATCAAAAATTTACGCATAGTTTAACCTCCTAATAATAACTATTTAAAATTCTGGTTTTAGTTTTGTTATATTTAAAATAATATGATAACGTTATCATTTTATGTCAATATTTTTTTACTATAATTTTATTTATAATGCCTTAAATATATTTTTAGCTTCTGGGTTGACTTTAACGATTTTCCAACTCACAATTTTAATAAAGGAGGTCCGTTTAAATGAGCAGTAAAGCAACAATTGTGGATGTTGCCAGAGAGTGTAATTTATCCCAAGCCACTGTTGCTAGGGTTTTAAATGGGCAAAAAGAAATTCAAGTAAAAGAAAAGACTCGAAAAAAAGTTTTGTCGGCCGCAAGGAAGATAGGTTATGAGCGAAATATTTTAGCCGCAAACTTTCGACGCCAGAAGACAAAAAGCATAGCTATTTCTATTGCAGATTTAACCAATCCTTTCTTTCCAGAATTAATAAAGGGAGTTCAAAACAAGATCAGAGAATATGGGTACAGCATTGTTCAACTTAACAATGAATGGAATCCAAAAATTGAGCAAGATAACTTTAAATACATGATTCAATCCCGAGTAGAAGGAGCTATAATATCTCCATCTCATCCGAAAGTTGATTTAAAAGTTTTAGAAAGTTTACCGATTATCTTACTTACAAACTCTGACGAGTTTTTAGGCTACGACACAATTGCAAATGATAGTAAGGGCGGCATGCTTTTAGCACTTGAACGGCTCTTTGAACTTGGGCATCGCAATATCGCACTATTTATGGGCGGTTCCATGATGAGCGCCGATTCATCGTGGCGTTTGCAAATAATGAAAGATTTTTGCTCTAACCGGAATATGTTTTTCTCGGAAGACTTGTGTATAAAATGCGATATGAGTGTAAGCTCTTTGGACTCATTTTCTCAGGCCAGAACTGCTATGAGAAAGTTCTTAAGCAAGGATACGCACGCAACAGCCATTTTTGCATCAAATGATATTCTTGCTTTGGCAGCCTTACATGTTGCAAATGAAAAAGGGATAAAAGTTCCAGATGAACTTTCCATCATTGGTATGGATGGCATTCTATCTGGTGAAATAAGCTATCCAACGCTCACAACGGTAGAAAAAAACCGGTTACAAATTGGAAGTCTTGCGGCCAAGTCATTAATAGAAAAGATCGAAGCCCCCGTTGAGTGGCAAACAAAAAAAATAATACTGCCTTGTAAACTAATTGAACGCGGCTCTTCAGGACCAGTTAGGAAAAAAAAATAATAAGCCATCATTTGAACTTGATTTTGATAACGTTATCATTTAATTATTGTTTCGTGTAACTCAAAGTTTAATGAAAGTACCAGGATAATTTCTAGGTATGATAAGCGGCGAGTAAGCTTTATATTTATTAACTTAAGGCTTTGGCACTCATAAATTATAAGAAAGAGACCCATGTCTATCAAAAAACTATTCGATCTAAGTCACACTGAGCCCAAACCTAGATCCAAAAACCAAATTTGGATCAAAGATGTCGGTTTTGATGAAGCGCCATGGTATCATGAACGGATGGGCTTGATTGAACTGGAGGACTTTCTTGAAGTAGCGGGAGAAAAAATTGACTATGTCAAAATAACGACTCCCCAAATTCTTGGGCACCCCGAGGCTTGGCTAAAACGCAAGATTGCTCTGTATAAACGTTATTCAATTCAACCCTATTTAGATCATGGTTTTTTCTTAAGAGCTTATAAAAAAAGTGTTGTTGATGAAGCTATAGAGGCTGCGGCTAATATAGGCTTCTCAGTAATGGAATTCATGAACACGTTTGATGACGTTCCTAGCTGGCAATTAAAAGCCTGGCGACAACGCGCCATCAATTGCGGAATGAGTTTGATATATGAACATCACCCTGAAAGCGGTTGGAGAAAGGTAGAAAAAGTCAAAGCATCCAACGCCAAACAAATTATTAGCTCAGCAGAACCTTTTTTAGAACATGGTGCATTTACAGTACTAATTGATCATGAAGAAATTGAACTCCAAGGTGAAGTAGTAAAAGATGTTCTGAGTGAAGTTATAGAGTACTTTGGTAAGGAGCGCGTAGCATTTGAAGTCACTTCTACGAAGGAGGCCGAGATGACTTGGTACTCGAATATTATCGATTATTTCCAACTCTTTGGAACAGATTGCAATATAACTAATATTATGCCAAGCCAAGTTATGCTTATTGACCCACTTCGATCAGGTGATCGGCCTGCTGATATATTGTTTGACCGATACCCTGAACTAAAATCATTAAAATACAAATAAAAGTGTCAATATTATCTTCTAACAGACTTTTTCCTATTGATCCTTCAACACGTAATATTGCAAAGAAGCTATACAAAGAAATATGTAAAATGCCTATAATAAGTCCTCATGGGCATACTGAGGCACGTTGGTTCGCTGAGAATAAACCTTTTAAAAATCCAACAGAATTGTTTGTAACACCTGATCATTATGTTTTTAGAATGTTATTTTCTCAAGGTATAGATTTATCTGAATTAGGTTTATCAAGCATTGAAAATAATGTTTCTGTTAAAAGACCCAGAGATGTATGGCGTACTTTTGCTAAAAACTACTTTCTATTTCGAGGAACCCCTACAAGAATTTGGCTGGATTATGTTTTTGAAAAATTATTTGATTTAAAAGAAACTCTTAATAAAAATAATTCAGACCTATACTACGATGTTATAGATGACAAATTAAAACAAAAAAACTTTTTACCTAGAAATTTATTTGATCAATTTAATATTGAGATTTTATGTACCACAGAAAGTCCATTAGATGATTTAAAATGGCATAAACAAATAATTGAATCTGACTGGAACGGTAGGGTTATCTCTGCATATAGGCCGGATAATGTAATAGATCCTGAAAGTATAGAATTTGCTAATAATGTTGAAAAATTTGGAGAGATTAATTCTGAAAATTCAACAAGCTATTCGGGTTATTTGTCTGCACATTTTAAGAGTAGAGAATATTTCAAATCTTTGGGAGCCACAAGTACTGATCACGGGCATCCTACCGCTAATACATTTAATTTATCTAAAAAAGAAATAAATAGTTTGTTTGATAAGTCCCTTTTAGGGAAGTTAGATAAAAACCAGTGCGAAGTTTTTAGGGGACATATGTTATTAGAAATGGCTAGAATGAGCGTTGAGGATGGATTAGTTATGCAACTACATCCTGGTTCTTTTAGAGGTCACTCTCCTGAAATTTTAAAAATTTATGGAAAAGATAAAGGTTTTGATATTCCTCAGCCTACTAATTATGTTCATGCTCTAAAACCGTTATTAGATGAATTAGGATTAAATAAAAAATTTAAAATGATTTTATTTACCTTAGATGAAACGACTTTAACAAGAGAAATCGCACCTCTTTGTGGTGTTTATCCTTGTTTAAATATTGGTCCACCTTGGTGGTTTTTTGATAGTGTAGAGGGAATGACTAGATTTAGAAAATCCGTTACTGAAACTGCAGGATTTTATAATACTGTTGGATTTAATGATGATACAAGAGCTTTTTGTTCTATCCCAGCTAGACACGACATGTCTAGAAGGGTTGATTGTGCATATTTGTCAGAATTAATATCTGCTGGTCAGATTAAGGAAGAAGAAGGTCATGAGTTGGCATATGAATTATCTTATGGCTTGGCTAAAAAAGCTTATAATTTATAGTATATGACAAAAGTACTTTTAATAAGCGTACGACGTCGGACAGTTGACTAAAACATCATCAATAAAAAATACTTCTAAGAATGATATTGATGCATTTGTATGTAAAATACCTTTTATAAGGTAAAGTCACGTCAAATTAAAGTTTTCCTTTAATTTGAACATACCTAAACAACTGACTAGCCGTCTTATGACCACTGATAGATGCAACTTCTGGAACATTCAATCCTTTTTCAAACATTCTAGATATTGCCTCGTGCCTTAAATCGTGGAAAGTAAAGTCAATCAAGTTAGCTCGATTACGAAGCCTTTCCCATGATTGCCTTAATGCAACATCTGTAATAGGGAACACATGTTCAGTGGACGATGGTACATTTTTTAATATCTTTATTGCTTTTTCAGATAAAGGAACCCATCTCGATGAACCATTTTTCGTCATGGGCAGCAATACTCTTTTATTATCGAGACCAAGATGTTCCCATTTCATGTTTAAGATTTCACTTCGTCTCATTCCGGTTTCAATAGCAAAATCAATTATGGGCCATAAGTACCAAACCTTAGTTTCAGAAGATGCTATTTTTAAGCGTTCATATTCACCAGGTTTTAATCTTCTTTCTCTAGGTGGATTGTTTTTAGGTAGTCTTATTTTTTCAACTGGATTGTCACCTAAGTCCCATCCCCATTCTATACATGCAATATTCCATGCATGTCTGATCAAAACTAGATCATACTGACAAGCTCGAACTCCATCCTTAAGTCTTCTGTCTCTGAAGGCAGCCAGAATAGGGGGATGGAGTCTTTCTAAAGGAATTTTCATAAGGTCTTTTTCTTTAAGTAACCTTCTTAACCTTTGATCCTCTATAATGAATCCTCTTTTCTTTGGTGTAATTTCATTTTTATATCTAGTTATGAGAGACTGAAGAGTGAATGATTGTTCTTTGATCCTTGACCATTGACCACACTGCATCAAAACTTCTTGTTCTTTCGCCCATTTCTGAGCATCTGATTTACTATGAAATGATTTAGATATAGAACCTATGTATTTGCTTCTTACTTGTGCTTGCCACAAGTTATTTCTTTTACGAAAACTAGCCACTCTTTCCCTCCGTTGTGACGGAGATGTGGCAGCTAATTTACATTAGTAAAAATATTGATATTAAACAGAGAGTTATAAGTTGAGAGCACCGGAATCATAATCCGGGTGTCGGGGGTTCAAGTCCCTCCTCCGCTACCAAAATTCCAATAAAATCAAAAGTTTACAAAATCATTGCTTCCTGATCTAGAGTTAGACACAGTTATACACTAATATTAGTATTATGAATCAGAACTTAGTAATAAATATATTCCCAATTTACTAAAATTAAATTTACCAATTAAAAATCTAACTTAATCCCATAAAATATAGTGTCCTTATTTATAGTAAAATATGAAAAAGGAGTTGTATTATAAATAATTTGACTATCAATATTTGTAGGATTTATTTGCAGAGATTGCCCATTTCCAAAACTATAGACCGCTTTGTTTTTAGACTTAATTTTAAAAGATGGTTTTGAAATTTTAGTAATGCTTTCAGACAAATCATGTTGTGTTTTAGACGACTTATTGTTCTTTTTACTCCCAAAAGAGAAAAAGGATTTTAAATAATTGTTTATTTTATCATCGTATTCATAGTGATTAAATAGTTTATTTGCAAACCCGCCTATGTCATCTGAAATCGCAACAGAGGGATAAATCATCAATTTCGCTATAATTAATAAACTTACTAACTTCATTAAATTAATTTCCAATATAGATATAATAAAATGTTAAATGTATTTATTTAAGAGTCAAATGCTTGTTATTTTTATTTCTATAAAAATACATGTAATTAAGAGAATAATAATCCAATAGAAATAAGAGTCTCTTTTATCTTTGTTCAAAACTAAATTTTTAAGAACTCTACTTATAACAAATGTGTAGAAGCAGAAAATAGAATTGTTGTTTTCTAGAATGATACTTTTTCTAATTGTCTTTTAAGATTTTAATTATTCTTTAAAAGAAAGCATTAATAGATGAAATATAATCAGTCTAAAGGTTTATTAAGTAGATCTAATAAAATATTATTTGATTTTAATATACCAGATTATTTGAAAATTTTATAGACACAAAAAGTTATACACAAGAGTTATACACTTTAGATATTAATCGTATAAATTATTGATATCATTAATAAAAATAATATAGGAAAAGGGAATCATAATCCGGGTGTCGGGGGTTCAAGTCCCTCCTCCGCTACTAATAATTCAATG
>Ga0181555_1004421_pt1 | contig 10810 bp, 5 predicted proteins | sample 011ome_15_FD_145601 | JGI IMG/M metagenome (GOLD analysis project Ga0181555, IMG submission 145601) | Coastal salt marsh microbial communities from the Groves Creek Marsh, Skidaway Island, Georgia - 011504AT metaG (spades assembly) | ecosystem: Environmental > Aquatic > Marine > Intertidal zone >...
GGAGGAGATTGAACAACGTGCGTTTAGTGCGGCTGATGTGTCGAGCTCGACGACGAGCGGGGCACGACCGACGATCGAGGTCATGCGCTTGTACGTGAAGAAAGCCGCCGAGTTGATGCGCGAAGCGATCGAACAAGGCGCGGAAGACATTGGCGCTGGACAAGAAGGCGAAGACATGGATACTGATGAATTTGATGTCGGCAAGACGAGCAAAGATCGCGAGTTTTACACTCAACAGCGTGCCGAACAAGTGTTGGCGCCGCTTTTGGCTAAGGGTGCGGCGTACTCTAAAGTGCGCCTCAGTACTAAGAGTTTCGGTATTGATGCCGCCAAGGTGGCGAGCCGGGCGTTCGTCAACTTGGCGAAGACCTTAAAGGAAGTGGACTTGAGCGATACCATCGCCGGACGACCGGAGGTGGAGGCACTCAAGGCTATGGAAATTTTCAGCGAGGGCTTGACGGCGGCTGAGTTGACAGCGGTTGATTTAAGCGACAATGCTTTCGGCGAAAAGGGCGTGCGCGCGTGCCGAAAATTGCTCGAAGAGCAAAAGTCTTTAACGTCTATTGCATTCCTGAATAATGGAATCTCTGAGCAAGCAGCGCGAGCGATTCATGAATTGCTCGCATGCCCAGAAAAGCTCACGCGATTCCATTTAGATAAAAACATGACTGGTGACGATGGTACAGTGCACATTGCCGCCATCGTCTCAAAGGCGAAGTGCATGAAGGATTTCAAAATGGCTGGCTCGCGATTTTTCAGCGAAGGTGCTATCATGCTCGCCAAGGCGCTTGCTCAGGGAAACTCATTAGAGCGTCTTGACTTGAATGACAACAACGTGAATGAAGAAGGTGCGGCGGCACTCGTGGACGTGCTGCCGAAACATCCCAACCTTCAGTACTTGAACCTTGAAGCGACGGCTTTAGGAGAAGAAATGGGTGGTACGCTTCTTCAAGCTGTGGCACAGGGGTGCTCTAAGCTTGAAGTTCTCCACATTAGTAGCAACGACTTTATGAGAGAAGGCGCTGAAGGCGTTGCGCGAGCCATCGCAGGGATGAAGAATCTCAAGGTGTTAAGCATCGGTGACAACGAGCTCGGTGATTTCGGTTTCACCCAAATCTGCATGGCTTTGAAAGAATCTGGGGCGCCGCTTGTTGAATTAGATGCAAGCTGCAACGAATTACAACGCGCTGGTGCCGTAGCAGCCGCGCATCTTGCAGCGAGCAAGCCTGGCTTCCGTTCGCTCAACCTCGATGGTAACTTTATTCCTGACGAAGCTGTGGAAGAAGTCGAGAGTATCTTAAAGGCTGCGGGTATCGAAAGCGCGCTCTTACCAATGGAAGACAACGATCCGGAAGGTGAAGCGGATGACGAAGGCGATGTCGACGCCTTGTTGGGCGCGCTCGCATCCATTAAGGTTTAAGCAATGAAAATCGAAAATCTCATCACAAAATGTTATGACAAACAACAAGAACGTATTCATTCATTCATTTTTCTTGTACGTGTGTAATCACGCTATCGCTTGATCGTCGTCGTATGCGTCGTGTAGACACCCGTCTGGGATCATCAGCACTGGTACTCGGGCATAATTGAGAATGTACACAGCCGTTGATCCAATCACATGGTGAAGTAATGAACGGTGTCGCGTGCGATTACCGATGATGAGTAAATCCATCGATCTCAGGGCGTTAACATGTGCCAGAATTTCGTCTCTTGGATCACCAGAGAACAGAAGGATGGTATCGACTTGTCCCGGCTCCTTGAAATGTTGAATCAGTTCTTCACGCATGTCGACGTTGATTTCTGTCGTTACACGATTCAGTGTTGTCGCGTTCTCATCCGCCGCGCAGTGTATGATTTGCACATAGTCGTTCGTCTTCAAAATTTTCTTGTTCAAGCAGTATCGAACGAGTGTTTTCACATTGGACTCGTCGACAGCGATGCACACGCTGCGCCGTTTATGCTCGGCCTCTTTCATTCCGATGTAGGCGGCACCGACAGTATCTTCTCGTAAGTCAGTAATAGACTCGAATAGTCGAGTTCGGATGAGTAAAACAGGATTTGATTCCATCTTCGTTGTCACGTCCGCAGAAACACTCCCAAGAAGAAAACGATTTGGTATGGCCGGCGTGTGTCTTCGACTACCGAGCACGAGAATTGCGTCCGGTGGCGCGTCAAACTTCATGAAGTGAAGAATTGCAGAAGACGCAGACATTGAAGTTCTTAGTACGCAAATTTCGTGATGCAAGTACGCAGGAAGGTGCGTGTGAATATCGTACGCCAAAAACTTCGCAGCATCAGCCAATCCAACATACTGATAGGACATCAACTCAACTTTGCTCTGACCTCGCAAACTTTCAATATGCAAAAGTATCAAGTTCACATCATCTTTCGACGTCAGAAAGTGTCGTTTGAGCCATCGCCATGTAATTTTATCATGAATGCCATATCCGTAGTCAAATGCGACAACAACTGTTTGTCTCATTGTATGCGCGTCTGAATGTGAGGTGCATCGGAGTCAGCGACGCCTTTTTTACAAATCGATAGGCGAGAAACACGATTACGATCGCTCAACAAATATCGTATCGTCAATCTATAACAATTTCTAAAACTATATTTATTTCTTCTATGCATTCGTATCTTGCATCCAGAGTTTCAATCGGAGCTGTGCGATTCGTAAACGAAATGAAACTTCATCATCCACTTCAACCAATGCGGGAAAATCAGCAATATCTCCTGAATCAGTCGCTCTCGCCATAAGTACTCTAATTTTCGTTGAAAAATCAACATTTATGCCTGAATCGTTCATTTCCTTCAGCAAATCCTCAGCAGAGAGCATAAACAGTTTATATCCCACGCTTGGTACTTCATCTGATTCAGCTTTGCGCGTTTTGCTGCTATTATTATCGACAGAAACGCCGCTAGAAATAGACAAATCACTCGGAACAATGAGCCATGTGTCTGGTAAATTGTGTTTTTGCGCCGCAAGCAAAAGTTTGACTTCATCCTCGACCGATCGTCTTGCAATCGGCGCTGCGCCTTCGTGTTTCGCGTTTGCGCCCACCTCGTATGCGAGTCGTATGTCTTGAGAAGTCTGACACGCTCGCACGAATACTTCTCCCAGGTGCCGCCGGAGTTGCGTTTCAGTAATTTTTTGCAATGACTCTGGCACCTGAATACTTTTAGTTTTGAATCCCATTTGAAACCCTTGACGTTTTACCGTTGCCTCGAGTGCACTTGGACTGCTAGACACGTAAACGCCACGTCCGGGCAAGTCTCCTCGGACGTCCGGCATCACCCATTGTTGCTTCATTTCATCCTTCGCCAATACATATCGAACCATAAAATCTCGCGGGAAATGTCTATCCATGCCCATGCATCGTCTTCGTGGCATCAACGCTGCGCGCGCGCCGTGCGCGCGCGCGTCAAATGCCCAATTCGCCTTGACGTTTTCCAACAAACGCTCAACCTCTCGTTCGCTATCGAAAGTGTCTGCTACGTGAGACGTCGATAGTACCTTCTGTGACACATTTAGGCATTTACTGCGTCGCCGTCGAGCGGATGTGGAGACTAAACTTGACACCTGCTCTCGCAACGCGGCACTTACAGTTGTTAGCACTTGACGCCGGGTAGACATCCTAAGCGCGTGTTTTAGCGCGCCTCTCGCACATAATCGTCGGTAAAGTGCAACGTCGAGTTTATTTGCAGTACTTGCACCACTAAAATAGGGATCGGCGTCAACGCTGCCCGTGCACGCGGTACAATGACGCGATTTTGTAGAGCGGTTCTGTACCCTGACTTGTCGAAATCATCGTGGCCGCGGTCCCCATACGACAGACGGCGACGCTGAATAGCGTCAAACTCAAGGAATATTGAACACAAACATCAAACGAACGATGTTTGTGATATTTATTGGCGACATGTTCGCATGCGCGCACATTTAGATCGTATGCGTTAGGCGAATCACTAGTGTTGGAGGTTGACGTTTAAATGATGTACGCACCAAAGTCAACGCCCGCAAGGGCTAGACGCTCGCTAGAGACAACGCAAATGATCTCGATAAGTATAGCGCGTTTTCTTGTACTCATGTTGGCGCTTGTTGGGACATTCTCGTGCGTGGGTGTTGAGGCACAGTACAACTCAACGGCGACAACATTGACATTAGAGCACATTTGGCCGGAAAGTGGAGCAGTGTACGAGTCGACAACGGTGTCGCTGTACGGGAGTGGGTATAGTAATGCGTTACCACCAGTAGGATGTAGATTTGGGGAAGTTGTCGCGGCAAAAGATGCAGCATCGAGTACGAGTACGAAGATTGTATGTTCAACTCCCACAGTGTTTGCTGGTTTTGTGGCTGTTGGATTGGCGCAAGCGACGGGGCGAAAGTACGTTCCAGGATCAGATGACTTGGTCGTAGACAACGGGCAACACTCTTTCGAGTTTGTCAAACCGTGGAAGCTGTCTCGAGTGAACCCAGAGTTCGTTTACAAAACTGGTGGGGAGGTTCTAAGACTCGTTGGCTCAGATTTTCGCCCGGGAATGCAGTGCAAGTTTGAAGTAGCTTCTCTTACTTCTGAGTTTCGTTTTGTATCTTCTGCGCTTGCGATGTGCGAAACGCGTGCATCAACTAGCGCAGATGGTACGGTGGCATTAAGTCTCACGAGCGACCATGCCGTAGGCGGAACGGAAGTGGCTATGTTTTACCAAACGTCTGCCGTCATTGATGGACCAGTCGTTTCATCGGGGGCACCAGGTAGTGACGTGCTCGTAGAGGTCTCTGATGCCACGCGTTTGAGCGATATTTTATACTCATTTACGTCTAGCCCGGTTCGCATCGGATGCTGGTTTGACGGTATTTGGGTTGAAGGATCTTTACTAAGTGAGACGCAACTCAGCTGCAAAGCGCCACTGACTGGCCCCGGCAGCGTATCTCTGAGCATCGTGGACATGTACGCTCAAAGAATGTTCCCAACAAACTCCACACAAAGTGGCTGGTATGGTTTTACCATAACGGACGAAGAAGTTATTGATGCGATCGTTCCATCATCAGGAACTGCTATGCGCTCAAATGTAAGGTCTGCGAGTGAAATGGTTGAATTCTATGGGACAAATCTCATCGCTGGATTCGGGTCAAGTGCGGCACGCTTGTGCTCCACATTAAATCCGGCAGCTTCACCAGTATTAGTGACCGGCGACGTCCATAGTAAATGTGACTTTCCAAGCGTACCATCTGAAACAGTTGCTCTTGCAGCTCTCAGTTATGGCTTCCACGCCGTCAGCAAGGGGAGCGCATCGTTGACATCGGCGCAGTATCTCATCGTATCACCGCCGCAGATTACTTCTGTTATACCTGGATATCTCCGCGAAGGCTCCTTAGCAACTTTTACCGGACAGAATATGATGGATGGTATTCGTTCCGCGTGGTGTACTTACGATGGAATTGCACTCGAGGCACATCAGGTGTCGTCTGCGTTGTTAAAGTGTCAAGTGCCACTGTACAGCGAGTTGCCAAGCGGATCTGTAACGACCGCTCATAGTTTAACATTAGGCGTTGTCGGAGGACAAACTGATAGTCTTAGTGCGGCAGGTGTGTCGAGTGTGAATTGGGTGCCACTCACTGCGGATTTAGCAAGTATAGTTTCAAGTCTAGGCTCAGTGGATGGAGGAACGCGCACAGTGCTGAAAGTCACAGGAGGAATAATTTCAGCATCGGCGTACTACACGCCGAAATGCCGATTCGGAACGATTTCTGTATCAGCAGAGCATGTACCTGGTGGAGGCGTGGTGTGTACCTCACCAGCGCACGTGGCGGCGACTGTAAACGTAGGCATTGATGAAGAGTCTGCGGTAACATTTGAGTACGTTGCAAACGTCATTTTTGACGTTGACTCCATCGTCCCGGCAGGTTTGCCTAAAGCATCTGGTGGAAACATCACGCTTCCTCTGGACTCTACTCTGTGCAACAGTGTGCAGCCTTTACAGTGCATATTCTCCACCACGTACGGTCCTCAGTGGAGATCAACTGCAGCCTGGTGGGCGGGCAGTTGCGTGTGTAAGACTCCAGATGACGGCGGTGTTGGTTTTGCTGTCATGAGCGTCGTCGTGAAGGCTACGAAAGATTCAAGTGACGTTGCATTTGTGGATGAAGCGGTTGGACAGTACAATACGTATGAGATTCAATCCATTACCCCTGCCATCGATGTTTTCCTTCCACTTGGAGCGAATTGGATTCAAGCGGAGGAGATTATCCATGTTACTTCTTCCGATGGTACGCTCATTGGTAGTGGAGATTCGAGCCCATGGTGTGTTTTCGCTCAGGCTGGTATATATAATGGCACGACGTTTTACAGTCAGGCGACTTTCACGTCGAGTACGAACATGAAATGCGCTGTGCCTGGTATGGATTCGCTGATTGCCAGTGGGCAGAGTGGTTTTGACGTCTGGGTGAGTATTTGCGTGTCAACCGAATACAGCGCCAGCGTCTGCAACGCCAATGCAGGCACGCGCCTAAGATATGAGCAAAGAGTATTGGCATCCACAATTACTCCAGTCAACGGAACGCAAGACGGTGGTGACATGCTCACCCTCTACGACGCGTCTATCATCAAGTCGTTTGGTGCAAACATTCCTAGTTGTCGGTTTGGGACTATTTTCCCGGTTGCCGCAACCCTTGTCACTGGAACTGCCGATCTCAACTGTGTCTCGCCTGCGCATATCGCGGGTACGGTTCCAGTGAGCGTTCCCCCTATAGTTATCGGAACGACGATCGCAACCTTTACATATCTCGCCATCGACACTTCGGCGGCGGCGCTGTCTCTCACGTATGGCACTGACACTGACGTCATCGCGTATCTCATCGATCCGACTCCCATGATCACAGAAGTGTCCCCTTGGATGGGGTGGAGCGGTAGTGTGGTCTCTTTGACCGGTACAAACTTTCCATCTGGGCCAGATGTGCGCTGCAGGTTTGGCTCGGTTTCCGTGGATGCTCAAGTAATCTCTACGGCGTTAATACGCTGCGGTGGAACAGTCCCGGTGACTTCCGATCCCATAGAACAGCAGCTGATGTCGATCACAACGAGCGACGGTTCAACAAATGCAAATATCACCACCATGCAGCATTACATCGTCAGCAAAGGCGATGTTAGCTCTGTGGATGCTGTAGATGGGTGGCAGGAGGGAGGTAACCTGCTCGCGGTCAAGGTGGCCACGTGGTCCCCAGAAGGATACACATCGTGCTTATTTGGTACGATTTCCGTACAGAGTAGAGGTGGTAACGGGTATGGTGCGATCGGTAAAGCATCAGTTTCACAAGCATCTCAGTGGTGGTCTAGTTCTTCAGATGAAACAAATGTCGAGTGCGTTTCGCCTGCTCAAAAGGCGGGAACAGTGTCATTTGGTGTCTCAATTGCGGGGACGTTGACAAAGTCATTCGATGGCAATGTGACGGCTTTCACGTACATTTAGTAGAATTAATGCTATAGCTAGTTCACAATCTATAAGAATTCGTTTGTTTAACATCGTCACTCATCGTGAGAATACGATTACCAAGTTCCCGAATACCACTTGTTTGAGTCGTTAAACGGTGAGCGGCGACTCGGGGAATCGCTCGAGGTGAATGCTTTGTTCTTCGCTTTCACGCGTGCATTTTCCCATTTGATGAGCGCTGTACTATCGTTCAGTACATTATACGCTTCGCCAATCAATTTAAAAAGTCTACTCGAAACATCTGCCCGTGCGTCCGAAAGAGCTTGAGAAGCGCCGCCTCGTGATGCCTTGTCCGGATGATGACTCAATGCAAGCTGTCTGTAGCACTTCTTCAACTCATCGCTCGACGGTTTGGCTCCTACACCAAGTAATCGACGCCAGTTGATTGGCGTACCAGCTTGCAGCCGTTCTTCAACAGTTTTCAGGTACGACAGTACTTTTGTTCGTTCATCGCTAGAAAGCGACATAGTGAGCAACGCTTCATACGTCGCCTTTGCATCAGATACCATATCTAGTTCAGTGTATATGGCGGCTAATCTACTATGCGCCTTGGCGTAAGTGGGTGCGAGAGCACATGCTGCGCTAGCTGACGCAAGCGCATCAACATAACGCTCCGTAGCTTGCTCGCACGCGCAAATGTTGGACAGGAACAAAGCTTGAAGTGTCTTCGAATATTTGCACATTCCCAGCGCCTCAGAGTACATGCGCATGGCATCTCCATAATCGCCTGCACTGAATGCAGTTTTACCTCGTTCTTTCAACTGATTTATATCGTGCGCTCTCTGCGACAGGATCAAAAGTTCCATCGGATTTATCAAAACGTCTTCAAACTTGGGAGACCCTGTACCGTTTCCATTCATAGATTCAAGAGCAGGCATCAAAGGCGCTAAGCTTTCTAAGCAATTGCCGATATCGGCCAACTCAAAGTAAATTCGCGCTCTTATGCAAAGCCTACGAATATCCTTGACGCTGACATCTTCAACCAACTTCTCTGCGGCATCTAAATCCCCAGCAAATCGCAGTGCCTCTGCTTTCAAAGTGGCGATGAACGAGGACTGAGGTGATAGCTGCGAAGCAATTTTCAGTGATTGCAAAACGTCTTCAACAAATTTTTTGTCGCGGCCGCCGTCATCTTCCTGGTCGTTGCTTTCTTCTAGTTCACGAAGTTGATACGCAACTTCATCAACGATGTGTTGTGTCACCTCCAAGTCATTAAGCACTTGTTTCGCGTCCAATTTCTGATCGTTATTCGAAAATTTATGATTGATGACGTCAAAGGCTTCTTGTTTTGCTTCTTCGAAATGGCCGAGCTGGAGTAGACAGCGTGCTAAACGGATTTGTGCCTTGAAATGAAGTGGCTCTAACTTTAACGCTGCACAGCAATCTTCAGCTGCAAGCAAAGGGCTGCCAAGCATCATGTGCGCAGCAGCGCGATTTGAAAACAATCCAACTTGAACTTTTTTGCTGTCCGGGAGATTAATAACCTCCAAGTGTTCGAGAGCGGATGTATACAACTCCAAAGCTGTGTTAAAATCATCCTTGCGGAACGCATCATTTGCAGCCACTTTATCGCGCTCTATAAACGCGCGCACAAGAGTAACCTTTTGCGCCGCAGCTTCTTTCAAATCTGCTGTGCTAGACGCCGGTGAAAGTACAACGAATTCAATGTATCGCTGCGCTTTTTCTAATTCTTGGAGCTGTAAGCAACACGTTGATGCGCGCAAAAGCGCTCTCGCATGATTACAATCCACTTTGAGCACCATCTCACACTCTGTGAGCGCCTCTCGCGTATGTCCCAGAGAAAAGAGTGCTGCCGCGCGGTTCACACGCAGCCATAACTGCGATGGTTGCACAAGTACGATTCCGCTTACTTCAAGCTCGGCGATAGCGTGCGAGTATGATTGCTCGGCGGCGCCAATGTTGCCGCACTTGAACGACGCATCTGCCTCTCGCCTGTGTTCATCGGCTCGCCTCATCGCCGCAGCTTGTAATGCCGCCAGCTGCTTAGCTTTCGCTTCTTCTTCTTTGCGCTCGAGTTCGTCGTAGACGAGATCTTGCTGCATTTCAAATTCTTTCGTCGCCACAGCAAACTCAACGGCGTACATACCGTGAATTTCCTCCGCTTCCTCCAATGTCTGTCTTGCGAGCTCAACTTTCTCCCAACTATGCGCCAACTTGAGCTCTAAATCAACTTTTCGCAACTCTAAACGTCGCAACTTTACTTCTAAATCGGCATCGACTTGAATCCTCCGTAAGCTAACGTCTTCATTCAACGAAGATGATGAAGAAGAAGATGACGCCGCGCGTCGGTCAACGTCACCCGTCAGCGACTCGCTCACGCGGATTTGCATAACCCTGGAAATCCCATACGCATCATCCGACGCGTCTGTGTCGTCGTTGTCACTCGCATCACTCGAAGGCGTGCTATTCGACGCATGTTCGTCTTCGCTATCGCCCTCTTCGTCGTCGTCTGTATTCGCGCGCGCGTCTGACAGCTGCGCGGTGATTTCTTCTCGCAACCTTCTCAACGTCGTCGTCTTGGCTTGAATGTCATGCGTCACGCCATCGATATCATACGTCGTGCTCGTACCCCCGACGTCTTCGTTCATCATGCGTACGCGTCTGTGCGTCGTCGTCCACACCAACGTCGTCCCACGCGAATTAAACCACTCTCACTCGCTCGAGTGTGACGGGCAATTTTAAAAACTTCTCTCACACCGTTGCGCGCGCGTTCCATGCGTTGACGACGACGTTGACGACGACACGAGGGGTGACTATGGCGCGACACTAACGTCGTAATAGTCGTCGTCGTGTTCGTCGTGTTCGTCGTGTTCGTCGTCGTCGCGTCGTCGCGTCGTCGTATGTCACACGTCATTCATTCATTCTTCACCCAGTCAACGACCAGCAGCGCCGAGGCCGTCCTGTGCACGTGCACGTGACAGACGACGGTGGCGGCGGTGGATGGATGCGATTGAGCGACGCGATAGAGCGACGCGACAGAGCGACGCGAGGGAGACACACGCGAAAAGACGAATACGCGGTAGATTGATAGATATCACACGCACGCACGCACGCGCGAGGATTCGTCGTCATGCCACCGCGCGCGACAAAGAAGACGAAAACGAATGCGACGTGCGACGGAGGCGGGTCGCGAGGCGCGCACGCGGGGAAGGCGATTGATTACGGCACGGATGAAGACGACGACGACGACGACGACGACGACGACGACGACGACGACGATGGATCAGATGACACGGATGAGATCACGGTACGATCACGATGACGACGACGCGAACGACGCCTAGCGCGCACTGGGAAGAAGACA
>Ga0181555_1004426_pt1 | contig 10802 bp, 10 predicted proteins | sample 011ome_15_FD_145601 | JGI IMG/M metagenome (GOLD analysis project Ga0181555, IMG submission 145601) | Coastal salt marsh microbial communities from the Groves Creek Marsh, Skidaway Island, Georgia - 011504AT metaG (spades assembly) | ecosystem: Environmental > Aquatic > Marine > Intertidal zone...
ACAAGCGAATATGACCCATTGCTAAATTTAAATATTGCCCTTGGATATGGAGGTAGACAAGACATAGTCAACTTGACTAAAACAATTTCATCAAAAGTGAAAGACGGCATAATCAAATTAGAGCAAATAGATGAGAGAATGATTTCTGAGTTTTCATCCTCTCCTGTTGAAGATATAGATTTATTAATTCGAACTGGAGGAGATAGAAGAATAAGTAATTTTTTACTCTATCAAATAGCCTATACTGAAATATTATTTGTAAATAAATATTGGCCAGATTTTACAAAAGAAGATTTTGTAGAATGCATAGATAACTTTAAGACAGTGAGTAGAAGATTTGGCAAAAGAATATAATTCAAATTTATTAAGACGAACTATTACAGGGCTGATAATTGCTTTGCCTCTAATTTTTATAATAATTGCAGAAAGCTATTGGATTTTTTTGTCTTTGATTTCAATTTTTTCAATAGCAGGATTTTATGAGTGGATTAAAAATAGTTTTAGAAAACCAATTTTATGGGGTTTTAACTTAATTTTTATATATTTTTGGTTTTCAATCTGCTTCTTGGTAGGACTTATGTCTGAACCTTCATTTGCTCTAAAAGAATTTTATGATTTACATGAACTAAGTGCAGTCTCTGTTTATCACATAACTCTTATAATAATAGTAAATACAGCTCTTTTTGATATTTTTGCTTATTTTGTAGGATCAAACTTTGGAAAACTTCATATTTCTCCAAATATAAGTCCAAACAAAACTCTAGAGGGCCTAATAGGAGGTTTAATTGGGAATATACTGTTTGGCTTTTTGATAAGTTATTTGCTTAATATTAGTTATTGGTCTGTTTTAATATGTTTTTTTGGTGGGATATTAGCTTTTTATGGAGATCTACTTATAAGTTTTCTCAAGAGAGATAAATCAATAAAAGATACTGGCAATATTCTCCCCGGACATGGTGGAATCTTAGATAGAATAGACTCTCATTTACTAGCAACACCCGTAATGCTTTTACTTTTTATTTTGATAGTTATCTTATGAAAAATATTATTTTATTGGGTGCTACTGGTAGTATTGGAGATAGCGTTCTTAGCGTAATCAAACAAAATAAAAATAAATTAAATCTTTTAGGGATATCTTTCTGTTCAAATATATCTAAAGCAAAATATATTATTAATGAATTTAGATTAAAGAATGTATATTCAGAATCTGATGAAAGTCATAAATCTCTTAAGCATACATATAAAAATAATTACGAATTAAATATCCTGAAAGATAAATCTGAATTAGAGGAATTGCTTAATGAAGATGATGTAGACATCATAGTTTCTGCCATTTCTGGTTTTGCTGGTCTTGAGAGCACGATAATGGCAGCAAAAACTGGAAAAACAATTTTGCTGGCTAATAAAGAAAGTATTGTAGTTGCAGGAGATGTCATCCTTCCTTTAGCAAAAGAACATAGTACTGAGATAGTACCTATTGATAGCGAACATAACGCTATTTTTCAATGTTTGGACTCTGATAAAAATACAGATGATGTATCAAAAATTTTAATTACTGCTTCTGGAGGCCCTTTCTTAAACAAAAAGATTTCTCAACTATCAAATGTTACAAAAAAAGAAGCACTAAGTCATCCAAACTGGGAAATGGGCGCGAAAATATCAATTGACTCTGCATCTTTAGTTAATAAATGTCTTGAATTGATTGAAGCAAGATATTTGTTTGATTTGGACGAGAAATTTTTTGAAATAGTAGTTCATCCCCAGAGCATAATACATTCAATTGTTACTTATAAAGACGGGTCAAGCATTTGTCAGATGAGTAATCCGGATATGAGGGTTCCCATTTCCCACGCATTATCAGTTAATGATAGTAGACTAAATCTTGATTTCTCAGAAATAGATTTTTCATCATTAAGTCTTACATTTCAAAAAATTCCTGAAGATAGAGTTCAAATATTTAATATAGCAAGATATATATGTAACAATGGAGGATCCTCTGGAATAATTTTTAATGCAGCAAATGAAATTGCTGTCCAAAGTTTTTTAAACGAACAGATCACTTTTGATAAAATTTATGAGGTAATTTATAGAACTTTTGATACCGTTCCTATGTCTAAGAGTATTGGCTTACAAACCATTTATGAAATAGATAATCAAACACGCATAGAGGCCAAGAAGGTGGTAAAATCCATTTCTTAAAATTATGACAACATCAATCATATACATAGTCTCCTTCATAGCATTGCTTGGTGTATTAGTGACTATACATGAATATGGGCATTTCAAATTTGCAAGAATCTTTAATGTTCATGTGCAAAGATTTTCTATAGGCATGGGTCCGGTAATTTATAAGAGACTTGATAAACATGGCACTGAGTTTGCTATATCTGCTCTTCCTCTTGGTGGATATGTCTCAATGATAACTGACAAATTAATAGAACTAGAACCCGAAACTAAAGAGCAATTAAGTGAAGATCAAATAAAGAATACATTTGATTCTAAGCCAAAATGGCAAAGAGCAATAATCATGTTTGCGGGACCTCTTGCAAACTTTCTATTATCAATATTCATTTTTTCACTTATATTCTTCAACACACCAGACCCACAAACAACAGCTGTTATTAAAGGCATTGATGGCTCTTTAAGCTTTGAATCATCTAATGACTTTCTTTTACCTGGAGATGAAATAGTTGCTATTAACTCTTCAAATATATCTGATCCAAAAGATATTAGCCTTGAATTATTAACCTATGCTGGATATTCAGGGACAATTCATCTTGTAATAAAAAGATTAGATATCGATAGCAACATAAATATTGGTATCAATGTTGAGAACTTTTTACCAACTTCAGAGTCCCAAGCTAATCCTATTAAACATCTTGGGCTAGATTTAGAGTATAAAATGAAACCAATTATAGGCTCTGTAATTAGTAATGGTCCCGCAGATAATGCAAACCTGAAAGCAAATGATGTCATCTCAAGGATTAATAATATTGAAATTGAATATGCCAGTGATATAAGAAAGGCCGTCTCGAAGCTACCCAATCAAACAGCATTTTTTGATATATATCGAGATGATAGGTTAATTCAGATACCTATAGAAATTGGTTCATCAATACAAGACGATGGTAAAGAGTATGGAGTCATAGGAGTTTCTTTTGGTACAAGCAGATCTATATTTGAATCTTTTTCTAAAGCAATTTATGAAACATACAACCTCAGCCTAAAGACTCTTCAGTTTATTGGAAAAATGATTACAGGAAATATGGGCACAGAAAATTTAAGTGGTCCAATTGGAATCGCACAAATGGCAGGGAATACTGCACAAGCTGGATTTATACCTTTTATGTATTTAATGGCTTTGCTTAGTATAAGTTTAGGGGTGTTGAACTTACTTCCAATTCCAGTTTTAGATGGGGGACAATTGGTGCTTTTAAGCATAGAGGCGATTCGAGGCAAACCTTTAGAAGAAAAAATAGAAAATTTTATATATACAAGCGGAGCACTTCTGGTAGGCGCGTTAATAATATTTGCAATTTTTAATGATATATCTCGATTTTTTTAGGAAGTTAATTGAAAAAGTTTAAAATCTATTTGTTATGCCTGATCATGTCAATTCAAGCATATTCTTTTGATGAATTTATAGTCAGTGATATAAGAGTTGTTGGACTGCAAAGAGTATCAACTGGAAGTATTTTTAATATTATTCCAATTACAGTTGGCGACAAGATAGATATAAGAAAATCTACAGAAATTACAAAATCTTTATTCAATACTGAACAATTTGATGACATAACCATTGCAAGAGATGGGAATACTTTGATTATAGGTGTTGTTGAAAGGCCTTCAGTTTCTAAAATCGATATTTCAGGAAATAAAGCGCTTGAAACAGAACAATTATTAGAAAGTCTTGACGGAGTTGGCATTAAAGAAGGAAGTGTTTATAAAAGATCTACTTTGGAGAAGGTAAAATATGAATTGGTTAGGTCTTATTCATCAAATGGGAGATATGGAGCAAATGTAGAGATTGAAGAAATTAATCAGCCCAGAAACACAATTGAAATTAATATTATTGTTGACGAAGGAAGTGGAGCAAAGATTAAGAAAATTAATATTATTGGCAACGAAATATTTTCAAATGAAGATCTAAAAGATTCATTTGAGTTATCTGAGGGATCATTTTTTTCATTTCTTAGGAATGATAATGCATATTCCAAAGAAAAATTAACAGGAGATATAGAGTCTTTAGAATCTTTCTATAAAAACAGAGGCTATATAAAATTCTCTGTTGAATCCGCTCAAGTTAGCTTATCAAAAGATTATAAAGATATTTTTATTAACTATAATTTATTTGAGGGTGAAAAATATAAGATATCTGACGTAAAAGTAACTGGTGATATTCCTGTAGAATTATCTGCATATGAAAATGTAGTTACTGCTCTCAAGGGGCAGACATACTCACAACAACAAATTACATCAATAGAAGATTTTTTTATAAATATCCTTGGGAATCAAGGTTATGCTTTTGCAGAAGTTAATCCCTCAACAGAAATAGATGATGAAACCAGCGAAGTAAAAATTACTTTTAATGTTAATGCTGGAAATAGAACATATACAAGAAAAATATTATTTTCAGGCAACGAGACCACTCAAGATCATGTGCTAAGACGAGAAATGCGACAGTTTGAAGGAGCTTGGTCATCTGACAATCAGATTGAAACTGGAAAAGTAAGGCTTGAGCGATTGGGATATTTTAAACAAGTTGAGGTCGAAACAGTTCCAGTAGCGTCATCAGACGATCAAGTAGATGTTATATATACCGTTGAAGAAGAAACAACAGGTTCAATAGGTGGCAATATTGGCTATAGTGATTTTGGATTAATGTTAGGCTTCAATTTACAAGAACAAAATTTTCTTGGATCTGGAAATACTGTTGGTATTGGAATCAACAAGAATATATATTCAGAAAGTTACAATTTTTCATTTGTAGATCCTTACTATACAAAAGATGGTGTCAGCAGAGGTTATAACCTTTATTTTAGAGAAACAGATTATGGTGAGTTTAATGTTGCTAACTATTTAACTAATTCACAAGGTACAGGAATACAATTTGGTTATCCTATTTCTGATGTTCAAAGATTAAATTTTGGATTTACATACGATAAAACTGATATTGATATTGGTGCTAGGCCAGCTAGAGAAATATGGGATTTTGTTAATTCTGAGGGTAGTATTTTTGAGACTCTAACAGCTCAAATTTCATATCAGAAAGTTACATTAAATAGAGGGCTATTTCCAACTAACGGCTCATCAACAGTTTTTAGTCTATCTTCAACAATTCCAGTTGGTGATATTGATTATGCAAGAGCTAATTATATTTATAAATTTTATAGACCATTGTCTAGGAATTATGTCTTTGGTTTTAATATTGATCTTGGTTACACAAAAGCTTTTGGTGATACTGAAGAAACACCTTTTTTTAGAAATTTTTATGCAGGAGGGCCAAGATCCTTAAGAGGTTTTGAATCAAATACACTAGGTCCCCGAAGCACCAATCCACCATGTTATGAATTTAATTATGCTGAGGGAACATGTCCCAATCTGCTTGATACCGATGACGATGATATTTTTGATACACCCATATATAATCCTTATGCAAATACTGAATATACAAATAGAGTATCCATCGGTGGAAATATTAAGGTGGAGGGAAGCCTCCAACTTATATTTAAATTACCTTTTATTGAAGATCAACGCTCGCTAAGATCAGCATTCTTTTTTGATTTCGGTAATGTATTTTCGGATAACTGCAAAGACTATCAAATTAATTGTTACAAGCCTGCAATTGATGATCTAAGATATTCTTTCGGAGTAGGCGTAACATGGATTACAGGTTTTGGACCTATGAGTTTTGCTTTTGCAAGTCCACAGAATGCAGGTCAATACGAAAGAACTAAGGAATTCCAATTCACAGTAGGAAATGTATTCTAATTAATATAAAATATCATCACCAATTAAGGGGTAACTATGAAAAATATTTTAAAACTTAACTTTTTAGCAATCTTTTTAATGTCGATACAGCATGCTAATGCTGATGAGATAGCAGTCATTGATATGAGAGCTGCAGTCCTTTCAACTCAAGCAGCTAGTGATGCCTTTAAAGCTCTTGAAGAAGACCCTGATTACGCAAGTAATCTTGAAGAAGCGCAAGCATTACAATCTGAAAGACAGGAGTTAGCTGAAAAATTACAAAAAGAACTTGAAACTTTATCAAATGAAGATATTGCTAAAATGCAAAAAGATATTCAAGAACTTGGAAAAGATATAGAGTTTCTTGCAGGAAAATTACAACAGGCTCAAGAAGAAACAGCTCAAAAAGTATTCGTTAGCAGTGGTGCTGCAATGCAAAAAATAATTGGTGAGTTAATTCAAGCAAAGCAAATTAAAATGTTACTGCAAAAAAATGAAACAATTCTTTTCAGTGATCAGGCGCTTGATTTAACAGATGATGTTACGTCAATGCTTGATGTAGCTGCTTCTGAAAATGGTGCAAAAACGGATTAGTGCCAAAAGACAAGAGCTATTCATTAGGTTACATAGCTGATTTAACAAATTCAAATATTGTCGGCAATAAAGATTTTATTGTCGACAATTTATCAACCCTAGAAAACGCTTCAAATTCTTCAATAACATTTATAGCTAACACTAAATATAGGAAGCATCTTAAAAATTCAAAATCTCTTGCGATTATTACTAATCAAGAAAATCTTGAAGAAGATCATAGGAATTATATTGTTAATGAAAATCCCTATGAGGTTTATGCTCATGTTAGCAAGCTTTTTAAAAGTGGAAATATTGAACTAGAAAATAAATCTATTCATCCGTCAGCAGTCATTTCAAATGATGTAATTCTTGGTAAGAATGTATCTATTGGAGCAAATGTTGTTATTGGGCCTAATTGTTCTATTGGTAATAATGTAATTATTAAATCTAATTGTTCAATTGTTCAGGATGTTGAGATATCAGAAAGTACTATTATTCATAATGGTTCTGTTCTTGGATCTGATGGATTTGGTTATGCACCAACAAAAAATGGCTATATAAAGATTGAACAGATTGGAGGATTAATTATAGGTTCAAATGTAGAAATTGGTGCATGTTGTTCAATTGATCGTGGGGCTATTTCTGATACTGAGATACATGATGGAGTTAAATTAGACAATCAAATTCAAATAGCGCATAACGTAATTATTGGTAAAAATTCAGCGATAGCGGCCTCATGCGCAATCGCTGGATCTACAGTTATTGGTAAAAATTTTAGGATGGGAGGTTTGTCGGGAGTCATTGGACATTTAAAAATTTGTGATGATGTAACAGTCGGCGCACATACGCTCATTACTAAAGATATTAAAGAACCAGGAAATTATGTTGGTACAATGCCAGCTCAAGATAAAAAAAATTGGGCAAAATCATCTGTATTTATTAAAAAAAGAGGCTAACATGCTAGAACAATTTAATGAAATTAAAAATTTTTTACCTCATAGAGAACCTTTTTTATTCATTGATGAAATAGTAGATATTGAACTAGGTAAAAAAATTCATTGCATATTAAAGAATTCTCCAGAAGAAGATTTTTATAGAGGCCATTTTCCAAACAACCCAATCTTTCCTGGAGTTCTAATTGTAGAAGCACTTGCACAAGCATCGGGAATTTTAGGTTTTAAAACTATGAATAAAACACCACAGCAAGGATCCATTTATGTTTTTGCAGGAATTGATAAAGCAAGATTTAAATCTCGTATTGGTCCGAATGATAAAGTACACCTTTTTAGTAAAGTTGTTAATGAAAAAAAAGGTATATGGAAATTTGATACAGAAGCTAAAGTTGATGAAAAAATTGTTTGCACAGCTTCTATTCTTTGTGCTGACAGGAAAGCCTAATGAATATTCATTCCTCATCAATCATTAGTTCTAAAGCAAATATTGATTCATCTGTTGAGATAGGTCCATTTTGTATTATTGGTGATAATGTCGAGATTGATGAAGGCACAAAAATTTTGAGTCATGTTGTAATTAAAGGACCAACAAGAATTGGAAAAAATAATATTATTCATCAGTTTTCATCAATAGGTGAGGATACTCCTGATAAGAAATATAAAGGTGAGGAAACAAGATTAGTTGTTGGTGATAATAATATTTTCAGAGAAGGTGTAACGATTCATAGAGGAACAATTCAGGATAAAGGTATTACGGAGATTGGTAGTAAAAATCTCATGATGGCATATACCCATGTTGCTCATGATTGTTTTGTTGGCAATAGCAATATATTTGCAAACAATGCTGCAATTGCTGGCCATGTTCGTATCAGCAACAATGTAGTGCTTGGTGGCTACTCTGCAGTTCATCAGTTTTGTACTTTAGGAGACTATTGTTTTGCTGGTATGAATACTTCTATAACTATGGACATTCCTGCATACACTAAAGTTGCCTCAAATCCAGCTAGAGTCATTGGGTTAAATACAACTGGAATGACCAGAGATGGCATACCGGAAGAATCATTAAAAATTATCAAAAAAGCACATAGATTAATTTACAGAAAAGGCCTTAAATTAGATAGCGCATTAGAAGAGTTAGAAAAAATGCATTCAAATAAAAATGATGGTTATTTAAAAATTTATATTAACTCTATAAAAGAATCGAAACGTGGTATTTTAAGATAAGTGAACTCTCAAAAACCAATTATTAAAGTTGGAGTTGTCTGTGGTGAACATTCTGGTGACAGACTAGGTGCAAAAATTATATCAAGTTTAAAAAATACGCATAAAGTAGAATTATTTGGAGTAGGTGGACCCAAAATAATTAATGAAGGATTAAACCCTATATTCAATTTTGAAAAACTTCATTTAATGGGTTTAATCGAGCCTTTACTAAATTATAGTGAACTAAAGTATTTACGCAGGAAGATCATAAACTTATTTCTAAAAGAGGAAATAGATTATTTTTTTGGTATTGACTCACCTGACTTTAATATTGGAATTCATAAAGCGTTAAAAAATATTGGTAAAACAAAAAATATTCAAGTAGTAAGTCCTTCAGTTTGGGGGTGGAGAGAAGGAAGGATAAAGCATATTAAAAAATATATCGATTTAACAATGTGCTTATTCAATTTTGAAGATAACTTTTATAAAAAGAAAAAGCTACCAAGTATACACATAGGCCATCCCTTTTGTGATTTATTCACTTCTAATAAAGAAAAGGTATTTCAAAAATATTCTTTAGATTCACAAGATCAATTTGTTTCCATTCTTCCAGGTAGCAGGAAATCTGAAATAAGAGATTTATTACCAACTTATATAGATTTTATTAAGATTCATTCAAAAGAAAATGAAAATTATAAATATTTAATTCCAGCATCAGATCAAGAAATTTTAGAATTGATAGCATCATATATACCCTCATCACTTCCAATTAGAGTAGAAACTGAATCTGCTAAAGATTTTTTATCGATTTCTAAGTTTTCAATTGTTACATCGGGAACCGCAACATTGGAGTCAGCAATTTTGGGAGTTTTTCCTATTATCTGCTATAAAACCAACCCAATAAATTATTTTATAATTTCTAGAATGCTTAAAGTTGATAATATTGGTTTGCCAAATCTTTTATTGGGAGTGCGCAAGTTTCCTGAATTAATTCAAAGAAACTGTAATCCAATATCAATTAATGCCGCCTCAAAAGAGATTCAAGATATGCAATCTGTATCTGCACAATTAAGAGAACTACTAATTGGTAAAACAGAGGAAGAATATATAAACGCAATTTTAAAGCTTTGAAACTTATTGCTGGAGTTGATGAAGTTGGGAGAGGTTGCTTAGCAGGGCCTGTGATCGCAGCAGCTGTAATTTTCAAAAATAACATACCTGGTTTAAAGGATTCAAAAAAGCTCTCAATAAAAAAAAGACAGGAATTGTCTTTAATGATAATGGAAAATTCTTATTTTTCTTTTGGGTCTGCGAGTGTAAAGGAAATTGATAAAATAAATATTCTTCAAGCTTCTTTATTGGCGATGAAAAGGGCTATACTAAACCTATCTGTAAAGCCAGTAAAAATACTTGTAGATGGAGTTCATAAACCTGATTTAGATATAGATACACAAGCAATAATAAAGGGTGATTCTTATATTAATGAGATAAGCGCAGCTTCAATTATTGCAAAAGTTTATAGAGACAACTTGATGATGCAATTTGATAAAAAATATCCAAATTTTTATTTTTCCAGTCATAAGGGGTATGGAACTAAACTACATAAAGCTGCCATAAATAAATATGGCATTACCCCAGTTCATAGGAAAACTTTTAAGGGCGTCATTAATTAATAGTATGAATAAAACATTCTCTCATTTAAGAGTTTCATCAGAGTACAGCATTACCCAAGGGTTATTAACTATTAATCAGCTGGTTGAATGTGCTAAGAAGCATTCTGTTCCATCTCTTGCTCTTACTGATAAGTCGAATATGTTTGCAATGGTAAAATTTTTTAGTAAGTGTGAAGCACAAGGAATAAAACCTATCTCTGGCTCATCAATAAAAGTTATATTCGATGAGGACGATAATTCCCATGAACTTCTTTTATTAGCTAAAAATAATAATGGCCACAAAAACTTAATGAAAGTGATTTCAAATGCCCATAATAATTTTACATATCAAAATCCCATTATAAATTTTAAAGATCTTCAAGAGTTTAAAGATGATGTAATAGCAATATCAGGTGGAAAAGATAGCCACCTTTTTGAATTAATTAAAAGA
>Ga0181555_1004429_pt1 | contig 10798 bp, 11 predicted proteins | sample 011ome_15_FD_145601 | JGI IMG/M metagenome (GOLD analysis project Ga0181555, IMG submission 145601) | Coastal salt marsh microbial communities from the Groves Creek Marsh, Skidaway Island, Georgia - 011504AT metaG (spades assembly) | ecosystem: Environmental > Aquatic > Marine > Intertidal zone...
GTATTTAATGTAGCTAATACTGGTTATTCACCAAGAAAACCTTTATCTAAAGTAGATAAAAATAGAAACTTAAATTTATTTACTAGAAACAACAAAAAATGGATTTAACAAGGATTCTTTTGTGTTGTAGCGCAGCTCTTGTCCAGTATTAATGTCAACAACTTTACCTCCGGCAGAATTTACCACTGCATGTGCTGCTGCAGTATCCCACTCTGAAGTTAGTCCCAATCTTGGTTAGATATGAGCAGTGCCTTCTGCTACTAAACATAGTTTTGTGGAGCTTCCCATTGATACAATATAGATTGGATATCACTCTTATTTTTCAGGCTATCAAAACAAAAAGGCACTCCCTAGCTGACCTTTGAATTTCATATACTTTAATGGTGGAATATCATTATTCCATTTGATAAAAGTATTGTAAGATATTCCCCTTGGATGAACATCTTCCTCAGGAACCACAATTATTATTCTTTTACAAACTCTCTTCATTTCTTGAAAAGCCTTTTCCTGATTTGGCTTTAAATGATGAAAAACTCTAAGAGCTACGCCCAGTTCAAACTGATTCTCATAAAATGGCCATGGAGAAACTCTAGCGTCATATTGAACTGACAAATTAGGATCTGAAATGGACCAATCCTTATTATTGGATTCTGCGTCATAATCCATCCTCATCGATCCATGAATAACACCAATCCCCATGGTTCCAATTTCTAATACAGAATTAGGACTAACCTTTTCACTAATTAATTCAGATGCCCACTCAGCTGAAAGCTCGTGATAAGACCACCTAGGACCAGCAGAATCCCAGTGTTTACCTGTAAATTTTTCTACAAGCTCTAGGTATTCATTTTTATCAATATATTTCATTACTTACTCCTTTTTTTATTTAAAAAACTAACGGTTAAAATATTCACAATTTGATCAATATTTATATAATCTGTATAAATTGTATTCAAATTAAAACTATCTAAATACAAACCTATATCTGATGAAAGTATCCTTTTAACTTCACCAGCCTTTCTTTTTTTTCCAAGTGTAGGTTGCGCCATAAGTCTTGACTTCCAAATAGTTTTAGATCGAACATGTAACAATATCTCAGTTATACTATTCTCATTTTTCACCCTCTCGTGAAGCGCAAAAATTAAGGATTTGTTAACTGAACAACAATAAACAGAAAAATCTTTAATTAACAAATTATTAATTAAAATTTCACTCTCAGATGGTGAATATTTCTTTTTGGTATTAATATATAAATCCATATCACAAACCTTTACGCTACCAGGAAAAGACTTTAATACCGCACTCTTTCCAGAACTGGAAGCTCCGAACAATACAACTTTATTCATTATTTAACACCCTATTTTTTATGCTCAAATGCACCTCTATTTTGTTAGATGGGCATACGGCTAACTTATTGGTTGATATAACAATATCGGCAGATCTTAATCTTTCCTCAATCAATTCATTGAGATGCTCATTGTTTTCAAAACCTTTAGTAGAAATTTGGCCATCAATAAAAACATAAGGCTGCACACTATAAATAAAAATACAATAAGACAGTAACCCTCTTAAATTTTGATTTAATTCATAAATTTTTTTACAAACTTCCTCTTTTGAAGATGATTTAATAAAGGTCTCTAAACACTCAATATAAAATTTTATAATCCCTCTTTGATAAAGCAAGAGAAGTACACTCTTCACGGTCATGGATCTAAAAATAGATCCAACTACGTTATAATGGAGGTATACATCAGAAGGTATACTTACAAGTCCAGATTGGACCTTTAAATTACCAGATAAAATTCTTAGAAAAGTACTTTTCCCTGAGCCGCTTTTACCATTTATGATGATAAATTGCCCATGACATAATGACAGGCTTGGTATTTCAAATGATTTATTATGGTTATTTTTTTTTATTGTTATTGGGTTAGGCCTCCCCATAGAGTCTATTATAGTATGAGAAAACTGCACAGATTGATAACTTAAAGCTAGATTTTTATACATTATAATCACGAAGTAAATTCAAAATATAATACAAAGGATTGTATGTATAAATAAATTTTGGAGCTATTGATGAATGCCAAAAAATCGGGGTTGCAAAAAATAAAAAACGCAAAATATATGGCAAAGAAAGCTGATAGATATAGAAATGCCTCCCCAAAAACTCACTTAAAAATATTAACAATAAGTATGTAATAAATACAACTAATAAAAATTTTGTTGTTGTTGTTAGGAAAAATATCAGGCCGTCACTCAGATTTGAGAAACTAGAGTATTCATAGAAAAGTATAATAATTACTAAATTCTGAAGAGTGACAATAAATGTTGACAGAGTGACGTGAGCTATTAACCAGCAATAACTATTGGATTTTTGAAAAAATATATAATCATTATCTTGCCACCATGCAATAGCTCCCCAGGTTAACACATTAGACATGCTGTACCAAAAGGATAGGCCTGTAAAAATATAAATAACGACAGATTTCCGATATTCTCCATAAAATATAAATGATAATAAAATGGCAATAGAAAACATCCCAATAGATTGCATTATTAAACTTGCCTTATTGAATCTAGGAGAATAAGAAATAAATTGCAACATTGGCAAAAATTTGAGGCATTTATATTTACCCATGATACGACACTTTATCGCTACTCATGGCATCTTTAAATGCCTGAAATCTTACTTTATTGCTCTCTATTTCTTTGCTTAACTCTCTATCTGATATAAAAAACCTATTGGCAATACTTTTTGTTTGTCTATCCATTTGCTTCAAGCCACCATTTGGATATGTCTTACGCCCAAAATAAATAAAATTATATTCTGCATCTGTTTTCGCTATATTGTACAATTCATCACTATTTGAATATTCATGTGAGTGCATAATGCACAAATCATTAACATATGCCTTTCCATACCCCTTGTTGAGCATTTTTAATGACCATAACTGATCCTCTCCATAATTTACATCATCATATGGATACTTAATTAAAAGCTCTCTATTTATTGCACAACAATTACTTGAAAAGAATTTTATATTTTCAGCGTGTTTCTTGTCTTTGGAAAAATCTGATAACGATAATATTTCCCCTAAACTATCAAAGTGCATCCTTAATTCTTCTGCTCGAAACAGGCTATGATTTGAATATGCAACATGTCGACAAAAAGATCCAAAAATTTTAGGCTTTTGACAGTGTTTGATTAATGTAATCAATAACACCTCTGACATCGGCAGCGCATCTTGAGTTAAAAAAACAACTTGATTTTGTTTTGCTCGATGTGCCAACACATTTCTTGTTTTTCCGTGTCCGAATTTACTCTTATCAATCTTGTGAATATCTGCATTATTAAAAAACTTTAAAGTACTGCCAATCGTGTCATCACTTGACCCTGAATCAATAATATGCAACTCAATATCAACAAATTTTTGCGCTTTCAAAGATTCCAACAAAGTGATATATTTTCTGCCTCCGTTCAATGTTGGTATACATACAGATACTTTTTCTTTTATATAAGGGTGGCTGTGGCTGTTCATAACTTTCAAGCTAATTTTTTTTAATTGCTTCATCCAATTAAAATCATTCTGTACATTTTTGGCCTGGCACACAACATCTGTCACTCTTGATTTTTCTAAATTATTTTTGATTTGTCTCGCCCCTGCTTCAACATATGGGCTCAATAAAACAACAGGACTCCCTTTATAATTCATTCTATTTGACTCTGTATCAACATCACACGAAATAACGCCTAAAGAAGCCGCCTCTAAAGGAAGAAGAGAATAATTTGTCGTACTTAAGGCTACAGATAAATCAGCCGAGCTAATCAATAAATACATCGAATATGGCGATAAAACTCCATGATTAACAACAGGAAAATCAAATTTAGTATTTCCTATATCTTGACCAAATGCATGAATTTCAAAGTCAACGCCTAATTCTTTTAATTTATTAAAATATCCCCATCCTAAATCCACAGCCCTTCTAGGTGAAGAAAATCTTGAATAAAAAGCAATTTTGTATCTTCCATCTTTATTTGCATTGGAAAAATTAAGAATATTTTTTGACATTAACGAGTCAACACCTAAATCAAAGTAAATTGATTTTTTATTTTCAGGGAATGTTGATAGCCACTTACTTGCAGAAATAAATACATTTTTATTATTAAGTGCTAGACTATTGATAAATAAAGATTCTGATCCAGAGGCTTGAAAAAAATCCTCCTTGTCCTGCGTGAAGAAAAATCTTTTATTAAACTTTTCAAGGCTTTGTGCAATTAGTTGCGACTGCCAGCATGTTCCAATAAGTATGTCTCCTTTTATTGAGTTAGCATGATTAAGCAAGTCAATATTATCTTTGTACGATATAACCTCCACATTTACCATTGAGGAAAAATGCGTAAGAAGTTCTTTTTTCAGACCCTTTCCATCTCTAAGATTATGGTTGTGATTATCATCTGAATTTCTAATTAAAAATATATTTTTACACCCGCATAGCTCAAAATATCTTGCAAATCTGAATATTGTATTGTGCCCTCCAGATCCTTTATTAAAGGTTGGAATTATCCAAGTTATAGTTCCCGCTTCTGAGCACCCGACCAACTCTTTATACGAGATACAATTTAAAAAATAATTCATAGAAGAAAAATAATATTTTTGTAGAGGTGTAATATCTGAACTCTCTCCTGAAAAGCTTGTTATATTTTTTCTTTGAAATTCTTTATTTCTTAGATAAGTCACTACTCTTCTAATAAATGCATAGAGCCCATATGTTTTTAAAAATCCTAAACCTTTTGTTATGTTATTCATTTTTTCCTCTCAAAATTCCATGCGCTATTTACAATAGTATTAAGATCAGAACAAACCTTTTTCCATCCCAAAATATTTTCTGCTTTTTTAGAGTTGGAGACTAGGATATCCGGATCTCCTATCCTTCTATCTCCGTAAACCTTAGCTATCTCAAATTTATCTTTCTTTACACAATCTTGCACGCAACTTATAACCTCTTCAATCGAAAATCCCTGCCCATTTCCCAAGTTAAATTCTTCTGCGCATGGCTCATTCTGTGATATTAAAAAATCCAAAGCAAGAGTATGCGCATTACAAATATCATTTACATGAATATAATCTCTTATGCATGTTCCATCGTGTGTATTGTAGTCATTACCATAAACACAAATACTTTCCCTTTCGCCTGTTGCCGCTTTAAGTATTAAAGGTATTAAATGCGTTTCAGGATCATGCTTTTCACCTAGCTCTTGATCAAGGTCGGCACCAGCTGCATTAAAGTACCTTAGAGATACAGACTTTAATTTATACGCTTTCGCATAATCCTTAAGTATTGTTTCAATCATTAACTTTGAAGATCCATAAGGATTAATTGGCTTCTTTGGATGCTTTTCATCTATTGGCAAATATTCAGGGTTTCCAAAAATTGCAGCTGAAGAAGAGAAAACCAGATTGCTCACCCTGTATTTCACCATGGTGTCAAATAAATTCAAACTATTGCAAACATTATTTCTAAAGTATTTAGATGGATTAATTATGGATTCGCCTACTAGACTACTCGCCGCGAAGTGCATAACCCCATCAAATTTGTATTTCAGGAACACATCTTCAAGCAGGTCTAAATCTTTCAAATTTCCATGTATAAACTCACCATATCTTACAGACTCTAAAAAACCTGTAGACAGATCATCCAAAACTACAACTTCATAACCATCATTATGTAGAATTTTCGACATATGTGATCCAATATATCCTGCGCCACCAACAACTAATATTTTCATGTCGCCCCTACAAAACCTTGACAGCTATGGTCTTTATCAGACAAAATCACTTTATCGGTATTCCAATTAATATTTAAGTCCATATCATTCCAAACAATGCATTGCTCATGCTCTGTCGAGTAATAATTAGTCACCTTATACAAAAACTCAGCAGTATCAGATAATGTCAAAAAACCATGTGAAAATCCTTCTGGAACCCATAATTGTTTTTTGTTTTCTGCTGATAGCTTCTCGCCCACCCACTTTCCGAATGTTGGCGAATCTTTCCTAATGTCAACTGCTACATCAAACACTTCTCCTTGGGTAACACGCACAAGCTTGCCTTGAGCCATTGGTGGCAATTGATAATGCAGCCCTCTCAGCACACCTTTGATTGATTTGGAATGATTGTCTTGTACAAAATTAACACTATATCCAACAGCTTCTTCAAATTTCTTATGGTTAAAGCTCTCAAAGAAAAATCCTCGCTCATCAGTAAATACGGTTGGCTCGAATAAAATTACTTCAGGTATGGCTAGTGGTGTTGCTTTCATGATTAACCAGCCTCCTTTAATACTTGCATTAGATATTTTCCGTAATTATTTTTAAGCAGAGGTTGTGCTAATTCTTTAAGCTCGGTATTGCTAATCCAGCCTTGATTGTGGGCTATTTCTTCAGGACAAGCGATTTTTAAGCCTTGGCGATGTTCGATGGTTTGCACAAAACTATGAGCTTCCAATAGTGATTCATGGGTACCCGTATCAAGCCACGCGTAACCCCTATCCATAACTTCAACTGATAGTTTGTTATCATCCATATAAAGCTTATTAATATCAGTAATTTCTAGCTCTCCACGATGTGATGGTTTGATTTTTTTGGCGTAATCAACCACTTTGTTATCGTAAAAATATAGGCCGGTTACTGCATAGTTAGATTTTGGATCTTCAGGCTTTTCTTCAAGACTAACAACATTACCATTTGTATCAAATTCAGCAACGCCATAACGCTCTGGATCGTGCACATGATAGGTAAATACTGTTGCACCCTCTTGTTGTGAATTAGCCGAGTCAAGCAAGTGAGAAAACGAATGGCCATAGAATATGTTGTCACCCAAAACTAAGGCTGATGGCGCACCAGATAAGAACTCTTCGGCAATAATAAAGGCTTGTGCCAATCCATCTGGTGATGGTTGTACTGCATAGCTAATATCTAGGCCCCATTTTGATCCGTCGCCTAATAACTGTTCAAACAAAGGTGTGTCATGAGGTGTTGAAATAATGAGTATTTCTCGTATGCCTGCAAGCATAAGTGTCGTCAATGGATAATAAATCATTGGTTTGTCGAACACCGGTAACAATTGTTTTGAAATCACTTGGGTTACTGGATACAATCTAGTGCCAGATCCGCCCGCAAGAATAATGCCTTTACGCTTCATGTCTAATGTCCATAATTTTGATTAAGAAAGCGATCAACATGTGTTTGCCACATGGGCATAAAAATACCGAACTCTTGGCTGATCTTATTAGTGTTTAATAGTGAGTTTTTAGGTCGCTTTGCTGGCGTTGGATACTGCGATGTTGGTATAGGATTTAAATTAACAGAATGGCTAGATAAACCATCAACAATAGATTGTCCTTTTTCAAGTAAATACTGTGCAAATCCGTACCAGCTTGTATTGCCACTAGGTGCAAGATGATAAATACCGGATAAATCTGTATTTTTTCGTAGTGCCTGCATTAAGCACGCAGAAGTAATATCAGCAATCAGCTCAGCACTCGTTGGTACGCCAATTTGATCACTAACAACACTTAACTCATCTTTTTCTTGAAATAATCTAATCATGTTCCCGGCAAAATTATTACCATGGAATCCATATACCCAGCTGGTTCTAAATATTAGGTGCTTACACCCGCTACTCGTAATTAACTCCTCGCCCTTACATTTTGTACTGCCGTATACATTGACTGGATTTGTTGTATCTGATTCAATATAAGCCTCGAGCTTTTCACCATCAAATACATAGTCAGTTGAATAATGCACTAACCATGCGTCTAAGTTTTTGGCCTCTTGAGCCATAACACCAACTGCAGTTGAATTAATAAGTTCTGCTTGGTTTTTATCCGATTCTGCTCGATCTACCGCAGTATAGGCTGCCGCATTTACAATGACATTAGGCTGGTAATCTTGTATTAAAGAGCGAAGACCTTTCAGATCTTCAAGATTAGCCTGCCCCCTTGTGCATGACTTTAGCTCGCCCAAAACAAGCAGTGTTCGCTGTAGTTCGGTGCCCACCTGCCCATTAGCGCCTAGCAATAGTATTTTCATACGTATTGCTCCTTAATCCAATTTTGATATTCACCGCTTACAACGTTGGCCACCCAGTCTTGATTGTCTAAATACCATTTGAGTGTTTCTTGAATGCCTTTTTCAAAAGTATATTCTGGCGTCCAATTAAGCTCACTTTCAATCTTGGTTGCATCAATTGCATATCGCTGATCATGTCCTTCACGATCTTTTACAAAAGTAATTTGTTTGGCATATGACTTTCCATCTTCCCTTGGGCGGGTTTTGTCTAACATCTCACATAGCGTATTAACAATATAGATATTGGTTTTTTCATTAAGGCCACCGATGTTGTATATTTCACCAACAGATCCTGCGTCCAGTACACGACGAATAGCACTACAGTGATCGCTAACATGTAGCCAATCACGAATTTGTAAGCCATCGCCATAAATCGGCAAATCCTTGCCAGCTAAAGCATTGTGAATAACCAGAGGAATGAGTTTTTCTGGGAATTGGTATTGGCCATAATTATTAGAGCAATTGGTAGTTAACACTGGCATCCCATAAGTATGGTGATAAGCTCTAACCAAGTGGTCTGACGACGCCTTAGATGCCGAATAAGGGCTATTAGGCGCATATTGATGATCTTCTGTAAATCCAGGAGCATCTGCATCGAGTGAGCCATACACTTCATCAGTTGAAACGTGTAGGAATCTAAAGTTGTCTTTCTTGTCTTGCTCTAAACTACTCCAATACGATTTGGTAGATTCAAGCAATCTGAATGTGCCAACAATATTGGTTTGAATAAATTCTTCTGGACCATTGATAGAGCGGTCAACATGCGACTCTGCAGCAAAATTAACAATTGCTCTTGGTTGATATTTTTCTAACAGTTGGTCAATAAGTTCAATATTGCCAATATCTCCTTGAATAAAGACATGATTAGGATTTGAATTAAGCGAGTCTATATTGTGCAAATTGCCTGCATAGGTCAGCTTATCAAGATTAATAACCACCTCATCACTTTGTGACAACCAATCAATAACAAAGTTACTGCCGATAAATCCTGCGCCGCCTGTTACTATAATTGCCATATCTATGCTAAATTTTGTTTAAAAAAGTGGCAGCAAAAAGTCCGATATTGCCAAACGCTGTTTGCCTATAAACACCAGATTTTCCAGCACCAATAAGACGAGGGAATAACGACTTACTCCTAGCCGATGCAAACTGGTTTAAAATTATTTGACTCTCAGGTGTTAATTGATCTTCAATGGTTTTTAAGGCGGCAATATTTTGATCACTCCACTCTTTAAATCTACCCTCAAGTAACATTTTTATGCGATCGAGGCGCGCACTGATAGAGTTGTTTGCACCAACTAGATTTGCATCATGCTGTCTATATCTAATGTACGGGTTAGTATCATAAAACACTTTTCCACCGCAACCTAAAACTAGCATATAAGTCCACCAATCATGACTTGGAACCTTAATATCACTGCCTGCTTTTTCTAGTAACTTTTTAGCCGCATGATTAAAAACCATGGTATTACCACCACCGATGTTTTGAACTAGTGCATTGGCAAAGCTTGGCATGCGTTTAAATAAAGGTGACAAGGAAAGTGTTTGATTGTCTTTATCAACAATCGTTGTTCTAGAGCAATACAATGCTGGTGTATCTTCTGGAATTGTTTGCAGGAACTCAAGTGCTACTTTTAATTTATCTTCTTCCCAAATATCGTCCTGATCCGCATAAGCGTAATAGTCTGACTTTATCTCTTTATCGCAAGCTAGCTGTAAAAAGCTCTTGCAAAAATCATTGTTTTGAACTTTATTAATCGCTATTTCTTTTTGATTTTGTTTGGTGAAGTCTTTAATAATTATATTACTACCATCAGAAGAATTATCATCTGAAATGTGTAAACTCCAGTTCGAATGCGATTGAGAAACTATTGAATCAATTTGTTCTGATATAAAACGAGCACCATTATGAACACTCATTAATACTGCAATGCTCGCAGTGTCTTGATCATGGCATCTATTGGTAGTTAATGTGTCTTGCTTCAATGTTCGAGCTTTCTTTACCGCTTTATCAGCGTTCCTTTGTGCAGGGAAAATAGGTAGGTTTATTGCAATCACAAAGAATTAAAGAATTAAAGAATTAAAGAATTAAAGAATAGAGTCATAATGAAATACACCTGTTTTAGGTGCAAAAAAAACACATAGTAATATTAATGACTAATATTACGTCTTAAAGCGCTATGCATAAAGGTTTTAAATAGAATTTCTAAGTCAAATAATATTGACTGTCTTACAAGATATTCAGTGTCAAATTGAACTTTTTGTTCGATTGAAATGTCGTCTCTTCCATTGATTTGCGCCCATCCAGTAATGCCTGGTGTTAGCTTTTCAACACCATTATTGGTGCGTAATTTTATTAAGTCATACTGATTATATAAAGCTGGCCTAGGGCCTACTAAAGCCATATCCCCTTTGATAACACTCCATAATTGAGGTAGCTCATCTAGACTGGTTTTTCTTAAAAATTTACCAATTTTTGTCGTATGTAAATCTGCATCTTTCATTAAGTGTGTGGCCACCTCTGGCGCTCCAGATGTCATGGTTCTGAACTTCGGCATTTTGAAAGTGTCATTATCTTTTCCAATTCGGTCAGAATAATAAATAACCGAGTCTTTTGATGAGGATTTAATTACTACAAATATTACCAATAATGGAATTAATAAAGCTCCC
>Ga0181555_1004432_pt1 | contig 10794 bp, 13 predicted proteins | sample 011ome_15_FD_145601 | JGI IMG/M metagenome (GOLD analysis project Ga0181555, IMG submission 145601) | Coastal salt marsh microbial communities from the Groves Creek Marsh, Skidaway Island, Georgia - 011504AT metaG (spades assembly) | ecosystem: Environmental > Aquatic > Marine > Intertidal zone...
TTTATCGGCATTCAAAAAAATAGCAAATTTAATGAGGATGATAACTTAATAGAAAAATATGGTTTTATGCCTTATTTTCTTGTTGGACTCTGTTTAGCTATAATTTTCATTTTTACATTAATATTTATCGTCTCTCAAATCATTGGATAAAAAAGTTAAAAAATTTGTATTAATTATTTACAAGTATTTTCCTTTTGGCGGCGCTCAAAGAGACATGATGCTGTTAGCAGAAAAATTAAGTAAAACATTTGCTGTTGAAATTTTGACAATGGAATGGAATGCAATAAAGCCTTCCAAAAACATTCAAATAAAATTATTAAAAAATAACGCTTTTTTTAATCACAAAAAATATTCAAATTTCCAGCAAAAAGCACTCGAGTATTTAGAATCGCAAACCGATTCAATTTCAATAGCTTTTAGCAAACTTTCAGGTTTTGATTTTTATTATGCCGCGGACTCATGCTTCACTTTTAAAAATAAAAATTTTTTTTTAAATTTATTTCCACGTAATAAATTTTTTTTAAAACAAGAAAAAGATATTTTTTCTAATTATTCACATACTAAAATTCTATCAATTTCTAAAAAAGAAAATCAGATATACCAGTCTATTTTTAAGACTGATAACAAAAAATTTATTTTCATTCCTCCATTTATTGATAAAAAGTTTTTTACGTTCAATAAAATTATTTCTGATCCTATAAAAGGGTATTTTTCAAAAAATAAAAATTTTATTTTATTTGTGGGCTCAGGTTTTAAAACCAAGGGTTTGGACAGATCAATTCATGCATTTGCAAGTCTGCCACATTCAATTCAAAAAAATTATAATTTTGCAATTTTTGGTAAAGATAAAGCCATAAAATATCAAAAACTAATTGATCAATATAATCTTTCTGATTCGATAAAAATTTTTGAAGGACATAATGATATTCATAAAGTGATGCGTGAAGCATCTTTATTGATACATCCGGCTAGATATGAGAATACAGGTCTCATCTTACTTGAGGCGTTATCTCAGAATCTACCCATCATTACCACAGAAAACTGCGGATATAGTCACTATGTTAAAGATCATAATTACTCCATAGTTCTTAACAACCCATTTGAACAAAATCAGCTAAATGCAGCCCTCCAAAAGCTTTTAAAAACTACATTAAAAAAACCCAAAACTCCTGATTTAAGTTTCAAAAAATTTACAAATTACCAATTAGATATAAAAATTCTTGCTAATCTTTAAAAGGGACTCTCGATTCTAATTCATTTAAATACTGCTGATGAAGATTACCTTCTCTTTTTGCAAAATCACTAACAGCCTTCTTTAATCTCTCATCTTTTAAGAAATGAAAAGAGTCTGAAAATAAAGGTTCAAAACCTCGAGATAATTTATGTTCACCCTGAATGCCCGCATAAAATTTTTCAATTTTATTTCTAATGCAATATTCAATTCCTTGGTAATAACTTAATTCAAAATGTAAGGCTGGAATATACTCTATAGCACCCCAATATCTTCCATAAAGAGAGTCACCTAATTTTAGGCAAAAGGATGATCCAACCCTTTGTCCACCAATCATTCCACAAAAGATTACAACACGATCACTATGTTTTACAAAGAATTCGTCAAAAAATTCTTTTTTTATATAAGGTATGGATCCATGCTGATGGTATGTCATTGAGTAGCACTGATAAAAAAAATCAATTACTTCTGTGGTGATTTGATCATCTTCAATTATCTGAAAGGAGAGATTAAAACTACTTATTTTTTTTCTATCTTGTTTAATTTTTTTTCGTTTATCGTGTTTCAGTATGCTTAAAAAATGATCAAAATCTTTATACTCTTTATTTCTCCATAAATACTGGATGGTTTTGCGATTTGACCAATTTTTATTTCTAAAAATATCATTTATAGAATCGTTATTTTCAGAAAAAACATAGTGAGCCGATGATAAATTTTCTTTTTCGATGAAGTTTTCAATAAATTTAATTATCTCTCTCTTTAAAGTATCTTTTTGCGTAATTATTTTTTTGGAGTTAACGGGGGTAAAAGGTAGTCCAATGAATAATTTAGGAAAATATGCCAAGCCTAATTGATTGTAGACTTCTGCCCAAGACCAATCAAACACATACTCCCCATATGAATGATGCTTGATAAACATAGGAACAAAGCCTATAAGATTGTTAGTATCATATATACATATTGCCCTAGGGTCCCAACCAGAGTCTTTGCCGACCGATTGAGATGTTTCCATTGCTTTTAAAAAATCTAAATTCCACAACAGCTTCTGGCCAATGAATTGATCAACATCATCTGATAAATCTAAAAAGGAATTGTGAATCTTAAATGAAAGCATGTTTTTATTTAAACATACTTGGAATTGATATCAAGAAAAATTAATTTACTTCTTTTGCAAACTTATTAACTTTAGCTTCTTTTTTTTGAGGTGATTTAGAGGGGTTTATATCTTTATAATAATCTCTTGCGAGAATTGATAATTCATCCAATGAAATTAAATTATCTTTATTGATGTCAACGCTTCGAAATTGTCTTGCAACCTGGGGTAAGCATACCGTAGTTTCAAATACATCAAGCGTGTCATCATTATCTTTGTCACAATCTACAAACCTTTTTTCAACACTCAATAACATTTCACTTCTTTTTTCTTGTAAGAAGGCATTAAATTCATCGTTTTGTTGGTTTGTAAATTCGTTAATGATCACTTTAAGGCTCTTTTCTTCAGAGTGATGCTTTTCACTAGAAGGAAGCTTAGCTTGATCCGCTAATGCCGAAACGAGAGGAAAAGAAAGACATGCAACTGATAGAATTGTTTTAATAATCATCTAATATTTACATAAACGAATTTTGAAAGACTATAATCTTATGAAAATGTTAATTATTTATGACATAAACTAACATATTTGTTAATAAAATGTAACGAGTTTTAGTAATTTTCTAAGGTATGATTTGCGTAATGAGAAAAAAAATAGCCATAATTGACGATGACAAAAAGATACGCGATCTAATTAAGCAATACTTAAATGATCAAGGTTTTGAATGTTTTGCTGGAGAGCAGGGAAAAGATTTGGACCAAATTATTCAAAAAAAAGATATTGACCTTATTGTTCTTGATTTGATGCTTCCAAACGAAAGTGGTCTTGATATCTGTAAACGAGTGAGAGTCAATAAAGTGAACATCCCAATCATTATGCTTACAGCAAAAGGTGACGAGGTTGATCGAATTATTGGTCTGGAAATGGGTGCTGATGATTACCTCCCTAAACCATTTAATCCTCGTGAATTATTGGCAAGAATCAATTCAATCTTCAGAAGACATGAGATGGAAACGAATGAGAACCTCATAAATCGGAGTGCAAATATCATTAAGTTTGATGATTTTGAATTTAATTCTCAAGAGAGAACGTTAAAAAAAGGACAGCAATCTATAGATTTGACCAGTGGAGAATTCAGCTTACTTAAAGTGTTCATTGAAAACGCAAATCAACCCTTAAGTAGAGATCAAATCATGCAACTTGCCAAAGGAAAAGAATTGGATGTATTTGATAGAAGTATTGATGTTCAAATTTCTCGAATTCGAAAACTGATTGAGGCTAACCCTAATAAACCTAAATACTTAAAAACCAAATGGGGGTATGGATACGTTTTTGAATTGACACCGCAGTCATGAAATTTTTTCCCAAATCCCTCCTTAATCGTTTAATTTTAATTATTGCTTCATTAATTATTATTTCCCAATTAATCACGATTAAAGTGTTTGATTATTTCGAAATGGAGCCTCGAGCTGAATCCATGGCTCAAGAAATAAGCACAATTGTGAAATATACCAAAGCGGCTATACAAAGTGCTTACCCCTCAACAAGACTAGACTTACTTCAATCGCTTTCGAAAATGAGTGACGTAAAAATCGTTCCTGCTTATTATTTTGAAACTATAAAGCCCCTGCCCGATGATTTATTTTTATCCATGGTCATTGCTAAGATCAAAAAAAATCTTGGCAATGAAACTATCGTCACACTGAATCATTATGATATTCCTGGAATTTGGGTAACTTTTGAAATTGGTGATGGTTTATTTTGGGCGGTGATCCCGAGAAATCTGATTGATCGGCCCTTTCCATGGCATTGGATTGGCTGGGGTATTGTTGTTTTCTTAGTCTCAATATCAGGGGCTTATTTTTTAACGAACCGAATCAATAAACCTCTAAATTTATTAATCAGTGCGACAGGAGAATTAAGGAAAGGGTTACCCTTTCATAAAATCCCTGAGGATACCGCAACCGAATTCAAAGAAGTCACAAAAGCCTTTAACGAGATGGCCACAAATTTAGCTAAAATTGAGAATGAAAGAAGGTTTATCATGGGCAGCGTATCCCACGACATCAGAACCCCTTTAACCAGGCTGAAACTCAGCTTAGAACTGCTTCCCCAAAAAAATCAGACACTTAAAGACAGTATGGATCAGGATATCGATGAGATTAATCAGATTATTAATCAGTTTCTTGATTTTGTCAGGGGCTTCGATGATGAGCCCTTAAGCTCGATTAATTTTGGAAAATTTTTATTAGACCTTAAACAACAACATGCAAGATTGGGTCATAAAATTAAAATTACCAAAATTACTCGATCTAAAGATGTGCCAGAAAATCTTTTTATAGATGTGCGCCAACTTGCATTTAAGAGGATGCTCGATAACCTCATCATCAATGGAGTCAAATTTTCAAAATCAAAAAATATTGAAGTCGTCGCTACACTCTTTAATGAAAAAATAGTGATCAATGTTTTAGATAATGGTCCAGGTATCCCAAAAGAGCAAAGAGAAAAATTATTACAGCCGTTTGAGCGATTGGATCAAGCGAGGGGTTCTATCGGCGGTTCTGGTCTTGGTTTAGCCATAGCAAATCGAATCATCAAGGTCCACAATGGAAAATTGGAATTATTAAATCGTAAAACCGGTGGACTCAATGTTAAAATTACCTTACCAATAAGTAAGGGTTAGCCTAATTAAACCATTTAATTTTTTTTCTTAATTTAACAACGTTTCCAATAATAAGGATTGCCGGTGATTTGATTTTTTCATCGGCAACTTTTTTTACCACACGACTTAAGGTGCTCACCAGAACTTTTTGATTTTGGGTTGTTCCTTCTTGAACAACGGCGATTGGCATATTTTTAGCCATGCCAACGGCGATTAAATTAGTTGTAATTTTAGCTAATGAATGAAGGCCCATGTAAATCACAATGGTCTGATTTTGAGCATTTAAACGTTCCCAATTGACTTTTAAGTCACCATCTTTTTCATGGCCGGTGATAAAAATACAGCTTTGAGAAAAATCTCTATGCGTTAATGGTATACCAGCATAGGCAGAAACACCGCTAGCAGAGGTGATGCCAGGCACCACTTGAAATTTAATTTTTTGACTCATGAGTTCTGAAATCTCCTCTCCCCCTCTTCCAAAAATAAAGGGGTCTCCGCCCTTGAGTCTTAATACCCTCAAACCTTTTTTTGCATATTTAATTAATAGCTTATTAATCTCATTTTGTTCAATTGTGTGGTTATCTCTAAGCTTTCCTGCATAAATCATGTGTGCATCTCTTCGAACAAGCTCGAGTATTTCTTTTGATACTAAGTTGTCGTAGATGCAGATATCCGCTTTCTGTAGCAGATGTAAAGCTCTAATGGTTAGGAGCTCAGGGTCACCAGGGCCTGCCCCCACTAAAAAAACTTCACCTGTTTGCAACTTTTTATGTTGGTTAAGAAGTTTCTTAAAAAAACTTTTTTGCTGATTAAAATCTAAATTTTTATATGTCGATAAATGTTCATAGAAAGTTTCCCATAGAACACGACGCTTATTAAATTGTTTAAACGTATTTGCGACTTTTTCCCTCATGCTCCCAGAAAATTCAATCAAAAATTTTGTGGACTGAGGGAGGATGGACTCAATCTTTTCTCGAAGCTGTCTTGCAAAAACAGGGGCATTGCCGCCTGAGGAAATGGCAACCACTAAATCGCCTCTTTCAACTATGGATCCAAACGTGCAGGTACATAAAGCTGGCTCATCCACCACATTGATAAGAATATGATGTTTTTGGGCATATCGATATAAATCCTTATTCGTTCTTTTACTGTTAGTTGCTGCAATGATTAAAGAATATGATTTACTTAAATTAGAGAGCTTTAATTCAGATTTTATTTTTTTTAATTTATGGATTTTTATAAGGTCATCAACCGGTTGACTGAATTCTTTAGCCAGCACATGAATATTTGCATTGGCTTTTAAAATTAATTTAATTTTTCTCTCTGCAATTTCTCCTCCACCAACGACCAGGACAGGTAATTGATCAAGTGTGACAAAAAGAGGAAAACGCTTCATTAGCAATACCATTCAGGGTGTAATAATTTATAATAGTATTCTATTTAAAATAATTACTTAAAGTAATGCCAAAAAAAATATTTATCAAAACTTTTGGGTGTCAGATGAATGAATATGATTCTGATCAAATTGCCAATTTAATGAATCACCATAAGGGCTACCAAAAGACGGAAGACATGGAAGATGCCGACCTGGTGGTGTTAAATACATGCTCAATTCGTGAGAAAGCAGAAGATAAGGTTTATGATCAATTGGGAAGAATCAAAGAGCTGAAAATGAATAAACCCTCAATGAAAATTGCAGTGGGGGGCTGTGTGGCTTCGCAAGAGGGGGGCAACATCTTCAAAAGAGCTCCTTATGTTGACATAATTTTTGGACCACAAACGCTTCATAGAATGCCATCACTGCTTGAGGAAAATGAAAAAAAAGGCCAATCACAAATTGATGTAAGCTTTCCGGCAATCGAAAAATTTGACCATTTACCCAATGTAAAAGTTGATGGTTATTCGGGTAACGTCTCTATCATGGAAGGGTGTAGCAAATATTGCTCTTTTTGTGTTGTCCCGTATACCAGAGGTGAAGAAGTTTCAAGACCCGCTGAAGATATTATTGAGGAGGTAATCAAGCTGACCCAACAAGGTGTTATTGAGATTAATCTTCTAGGGCAAAATGTAAATGCGTACCGCTATAAGGATAAAAAAGGATTTGAATATGATTTTGCTGAGCTTATCAATTTTATTTCTCAAATTGATGAACTCCAGAGGATTCGCTTTACAACATCCCACCCCAATGAGATGAATGAGAGTTTAATTAATTGTTTTCGTGACAATAAAAAATTAGCCAACTTTATTCATTTGCCCATTCAATCAGGATCAGATCAAGTCCTTGCGGCAATGAAAAGAAATTATTTATACCTCGAGTACAAGCAAATCATTAAAAAATTAAGGGCTGCGTCTCCTCATATTTTAATCTCATCAGATTTTATTGTTGGATTTCCTGGAGAGAGTGATTCAGATCACCAAAAAACACTCAAAGCAATTCAAGAGATTGATTTTGATTACAGTTTTAGCTTTATCTATAGCCCAAGACCAGGAACTCCAGCAGCATATTTAGAGGATAGAACAGATACTTCAGTTAAAAAATTAAGGCTGAAAGAGATTCAGGATCTCATTGCTTTACAGGGTAAGCGGCACACGCAAAACATGCTTAATACCCATCAAAGAATTCTGGTGAGTGAGCAAATTGGTGTGAATAAATATAAAGGTCGGTCAGATAATAACCGGATTGTTGAAATTGAAGCCCCAGAAAATATTATAAACAAACTCATAAATGTTAAGATCGTTGACGTCTCCAAAAAAAATCTCACAGGGATCTTAAATTAATTGAAAAGCTCATTTAAACTCTCCCCAGAGAACAATAAAAGGCTTGTGAATTTCTGTGGCCCATTGGATGAAAACATTCATGCTATAGAAAAAAACCTTGAAATAACCATCTCCCGCAATGGATTTCAATTTGATCTCAATGGATCCGATCATAAAATTAAAACCGCATCAGATTTGATCATTCATTTTTATGAAAAAGCCAATGCCCAAATTTCACTTGAAGAAATCCAACTGAGTTTAATAAGCATCACTAATGAACGTCTCAATGATAAGATTGAGTTAGTTGAGTTACTGACCAAAAAAAATGACCTTCAAGGTCGAACACCAAGGCAACAAAGCTACCTTAAACATATTCAAGAAAATGATATTAATTTTGGAATTGGTCCAGCAGGGACTGGTAAAACCTATCTTGCTGTTGCGTCAGCCATAGATGCGCTTAATCGAGAAAAAATAAAAAGAATCATTTTAGTGCGACCGGCTGTAGAGGCTGGAGAAAAACTTGGCTTTCTTCCTGGAGACTTGGCACAAAAAGTAGATCCCTATTTAAGACCCTTATACGATGCCTTATATGATCTTGGCGGTTATGAAGTGGTGAACAGATGGTTTGAAAAACAGATTGTTGAAATTGCCCCACTGGCATACATGAGAGGGAGAACCTTAAATCAGAGTTTTATTATTCTTGATGAGGCTCAAAATACTACACCTGAACAAATGAAAATGTTTTTGACACGCATTGGCTTTGGCACGAAAGCAGTGATTACAGGTGATATCACTCAAATTGATCTTAATAAAGGTCAAAAAAGTGGGTTAGTTGAAATTGAAAAAATCTTAAAAAATATTAAGGGTATCTCCTTTACAAAATTTCAATCAAAAGATGTGGTGAGGCACCCACTGGTGCAAAAAATCGTTGATGCCTATGAAAAATATTCAAATGATTAATGTCGTCATTCAAAATACCGTCACTAAAAAAAATATTTTTTCAGCGGCGCTGTGTCATCAGCTTTTTTCGAATGTATGGAAGAAAAATGCTCAAATCACCATAAGAATTACCAATCACAAAGAATCAAAAAAACTCAATGGGCAGTACAGAAATATTCACAGTGCAACCAATGTATTATCTTTTTTAATTGATAACCAACCTTCTTTAATTGGCGACTTGGTTCTTTGTCACGATATTGTCAAAAAAGAAGCAAAAATGTATAAAAAGAAAATTAAAGATCATTATATTCATCTAGTATTACATGGTTTTTTACATCTAATTGGATATGATCACATTAAAAAAAATGAACAAAAGAGAATGGAAAGTTTAGAAATTAAAATTTTAAAAAAATATAAAATTGATAATCCTTATTTAACAATATGATCAAAAAAAACAAATTTAAATTAATCCCAAAAATGTTTAAAAAAATAGTTCAGCCAAAAAATAAGGAGGAATTATTAGTGTTATTACAGAAGGCGTATCAGGCAAATTTAATTGATTCTGATTCATTAATGATGCTTGAAGGAGTTTTCAGTATTTCTGAAATGCAGGCCAGAGATGTGATGATTCCTAGATCTCAGGTGTCATTTATCAATATTAATGATTCCCTTGATACTATTATTGATACAGCGATACACACGGCCCATTCCCGTTTTCCAGTGATTGATGAGGATAGTAATAATGTTTTGGGGATTCTGCTTGCAAAAGATTTAGTTAGGCTGGGTAAAGAGAAAGGTCTTGATCTTAGAGACGTCCTCAGGCCCTCTGTTTATATTCCTGAATCAAAAAAACTAAATGTGTTGTTAAAAGAGTTTAGGAGTAATCGAAATCATATGGCCATCGTGGTAGATGAATATGCGGGTGTTGCTGGGATCTTAACCATTGAGGATGTGCTGGAACAAATCGTAGGTGAGATTGAAGATGAATTTGATTACGATGAAAATGAAGACAATATTATTCAGGAAGAGACAACCGTGTTTAGGATAAAAGCGTCTACTGAAATAGAAGAATTTAATGATTTTTTTAAAACAAACTACTCATCAAGCGAATCACAAACAGTAGGTGGACTAGTGATATCTAAATTAGGGCATTTACCCAAAAAAACGGAGCCGATTCATTTTGACGGCTTTGATATCCAGGTTCTAAGAAGAGACAGTCGAAAATTATACCTTTTGAGATTCTCTATCAACCTAGACAGCGTCGACCAAGATATTTTGAACTAAAAAATCTATTTATTGCCCCACTACAATAAATTAAATAGTAATTTCTCATGAAAAAAATATTAGTACTTTTCTTACTCTTCGTGACGCCTTTTTTATTTGCCAATGACGACCTTTCAATTTCCGAAGCACCTATCATCGATTCACTTCCTGTAAATGAAATTGAATTTGTTGACACCATAGGTTTGCTCACTCCCGATGAGGTTGAAAAGATTCTTGGTGAGCCAAAAAAAATTGTCAACATTACCCTTGAATCTTCAAAAGAGGTTATCGCTTCATCATGGTATTACGAAAATATCAACACTGATTTCAATGGAAAGTATTACCCTATCACTGAAATTGATATCGTCGATGGTTATATTGAATCAGTTGTTTTCCTAAATTCCAATATGGAGGATATTGATCGAGTGGAAGGTCAAAAGTACGATATCAAGAGGCCTGAAAAAATCTTTTAGTTTCGTTTCACTTTGATTATAGAATAAGGGCATGAATCGAATCTTTAGCTTTTTGCCCGCAGTTGTTTTAGGAGGTTTATTAGTACTCGCTTTTGAGCCTTTTAATTTCTTCATTATTCCTTTTATTATTTTTCCATCACTTTTTTTTATTCTTAAAAAAACAAATGCTCCTTGGCTAAATGCTTTTTTATTTGGATTTTCATTTTTTTCAATTGGCTTATATTGGTTGATTTTTTGTATAGTAAATTACGGGGGCGCCTCATGGTTCTCCGCCCTAACTTTATGCCTGCTGTTTTATATCTTTTTAGGTCTTTTTTTTCTTCCATTTGCATTAATCAAAAAAAATGCTTTTGCTCATGCAATTATTCTCTTAACACT